>Ga0247611_10003050_pt1 | contig 25596 bp, 21 predicted proteins | sample 177DNAGHGhighgp2_FD_192422 | JGI IMG/M metagenome (GOLD analysis project Ga0247611, IMG submission 192422) | Sheep rumen microbial communities from Palmerston North, Manawatu-Wanganui, New Zealand - 1770 DNA GHGhigh gp2 | ecosystem: Host-associated > Mammals > Digestive system > Stomach > Rumen... | reverse complement strand
GAGAACAATGTCGAAGTCAAGTCCAATGCGGCCAAGCCGGGCAAGGGCGACCATACAGGTATCGTCTCCCCGAAGGCGGCTATGGGCAAGCAGGCAGTCCCGGGCTTCCTCTCTGCAGGCAAGCCGAAGCTCAACGATGTCAGCGGAACGGTCACCACGCTCAAGTCCTACGACGCAAAGCTCAAGGCTACCCCGAACGAGGTCGAAGTCAAGTCCGACGCGGCAAAGCCGGGCAAGGGCGACCACACGGGCATCGTATCCCCGAAGTCCGCACTGAACGCCGGCAAGAAGGTGTTCAAGCCGATTGACGGTTTCAAGGGGTAATTGATGCCGTCTCCGGTCACTCCATCGACTCCCGAGAGTGTGAGGATATTGCGGCAGTCCCCGGTGCCAGTGCACCAGGGGTTCTGGCGCTGTTCCATCGGACCGCTCCCGGTGTCCTGGCATGACGCGGCGTTCGACTCTACCGACACCCCGATTCCGCATACCGCGCCTCCCCCGGCAATCATCAACGCGCTCATCAAGACATACATCTGCAACGGGCTCGCCGAATCTTTCGAGTTCGAGTACCACTACAAGTTCCGTACCCGAATCCCCACGCAGGAAGACAACCAGTATGACGGTGCACTGACGATAACGATGCTTACCGACCAGGGATACGAGAACTGGTGGGGCATCCACCGGTATATGGATACCGTCATGAGCGGCTACACGGGGGGCTTCCCGATAGAAGACCTGCACCACCGAGTATTCGGCACGGACGGACGATACCGGAACAGGCTGACCTTCATCCCATACATCGACATCCACTGTGCAGATGATAATTCGCAGGAACGGATGATTGTACGGTACAAGAGATGCCGAATTTCCAACCTTTCCGACCTGCAGCCGAACCCCGGTTCAATCGACCCGGTTCCGTTCAACATCAGCGTCCTCTACGAACTGAAGGACATCATCAGGCTTCCTGACCCGAACAGCTACATGAGCGCAATCTGCGTCAGCACTAGCTCCAACGCATACGACAACCAAGCATAAGGACCGATATGGCAACTACAAGGAAATCATCGCTCACCCGAGTAAACGCCGATTGGCGCTCAGGCGCCCGCGCCGAGAGTATGATGGGTTCGGGATACAGGACATCCCAGAGGGCTGATTCGCACCTTGGCCTGCTCGACTACTATATGCCTAAGTTCTACGAACTTGCGCGGGGTCATGTTACGAACAAGTACCATGTCGGCCTGTACGGGCCCTATGTAGACGAAGCGTTGCGCGTAATGGACCAGAATGCGGCGGGAGACAAGTACGATGCCGGCCGCAAGAAGTACTTCCCCGACACGAGCGACAATTTCAGGAAGACCCTATTCGACCAGTGGCTCAAGCTGCATTACGAGGAAACCAGCGGTGTACTCAATATGTTCTGGGCCTCCAAGTCAGTCAAGATTCCAAACCCGACCGCAAAGACCGAGATGATTTCGATGGATTCCATCAAGTCGATGCAGTACCCGGTAATCACCGGCATCAACAGCGACAATACGCTGACAATCGATGTCGTCGACGACCCGTACCTGATGTGGTACAATTTCTTCAATGCACTGTTCAATGTGCAGTTTTCACCGCTACTTCTAAAGCCACGCAGCTCCCTCCAGAAAATCAATGTCATTGTCGAGATGTTCACCGAGGGCGTTACCGCGACAAATTCCATGAAATCAATCGAGGAACGCGATGCGGGCAATATCTGCATGACCGACCTCGTTATCGGACAGATGTTCGAGTTCAACTCCTGCATCAGCACATCCGCCCCAAATGTAAACCTTGACTTCCAGCAGGCTACCCCGTATACATTCACGGTAAGCCTCAAGTACCCCAATGCATTCCAGGGCTCGTTCAAGGACCAGCTCCGCTATCTAGCGGACGAGACTACCCTCGGCGTTGACCCTGACAAGCGCGAAGTTGCGGGCCTCGCGAACTGTACACAGACGCTTAAGAAAGTCGGGTGGAACCCGTATGGCGACTACAACCGCGGATTCTTCGAGGTGCCTCTGTCAACCTGGACAGGACGGTACAACGACGCCACATACGAGGCATTCCAGCCGAATGCATATATGAAGCTAGTCAAGAACGGGCAGGCCGCCTTCAAGAATGTGAAATACAACTACGACCTGCACGGCCACCGCCGCTAATAGGAAATATCATCGAGTGTTACCGGATGACCGTGCGACAGATAGTCGCGCAGCTTAGTCACCTGCACATCGAGCCGTTCCTTGAATCCCGGGCCATATTCCGGCATCGGGCGAAGGTGGTCCATATGTTTTACGGCATTTGCGCGATACGGCAGGAAAGCCATCGGCACACGGTATGTCCACGCCATATAGGCAAGGAAAGCATCCTCGCCTCCCCAGTGACCATCAAATGCCGGATGGAACAGGCGTTCGTGTCCGGAAAACTTCTTCATTGCACGACGGATGATATGTACCGCCGGCCAGTTGATTGCAAGATTGCAGGTCCATGTCGCAAGACACTTCTGAACCCAGGTGACATTCTGTATCACCGAGCCTTCCCCGTCAAACACACGGAATTTCCCGGCATCGCCGAGTTCCCGAGGGTCCTTCCACCCGTGCTTCTCCTCAAGACGGCGCCCGATTGAAATGACCGGCATCTTGCGGTTAATCGCATGCATATGGTCTTCAACAAGCGTTTCCTGCGGAAGGCAATCCTCGTCGACAAAAATAAGCCCGTCAACTTTCTTGTCACTGACTACCCAATAATAATCGATGCCGACATCGCGGCAGAACCCGGCATTAAAACAACCGCCGTTCTTCACATCGATTACCTGAGTGGCACCTTCCACCTTCACATCGCAATTATCGCGGACCACAACAGTAAGGACATTCTGTTCGTTCAGGCGGGACACGACTTCGCTGATATGGTCACCCCGTCTACAGGGAATTACTGCACCTAGCATACTATGACCTTATCAAAGTCCTCGCAATCTGTCCAAGGTCAAGCGTCTTGTTGCCGTAATGCTGGATAAGGTCGCAATATTCATTGTGCATCTTGATGTTCGCCTTGGTGGACGGAATTTCCGAAATGAATGTATCATACAAAGTAGTCACCGGCTCGGCAAAGAACTTCTTGCAAACCCCACCAATTGTAGACACACCCCATACCGAATTGAGCGGGGTATTGTAGAACCCTTCCGGCGCATAGCGGAGTTCGGGCGGCATATCGTCAGTTTCGCACCACATTCTCGTACGGTCGAACTTTCCGGCCACATAGTCGAGATACTGGTCAACTCGATTATCCATAACGACAACCTGTCCCGGAATGTTGCGGTCGGTAATGTAACGGTGAGCGGTATCCCCGTCAATCTTCCGGACCAAAATCTGGAAGATGTTGGATATTGCAGCGCAAATCTCATGAAATGTATGGTTCGGCTTGTAGTAGCATTCCGTATAGGACTCATCGCCGAGATGCTGCATAGGGAACTCGTAATCGAACCCGTACATTGTCAGGTGCGACAGCTGTGTACCGCGCCAGCGCATATTCTGCATAGCCTTGCAGAAGGTATTGACGAAAGCTTCAGGCATAGTGTCCTTCATCACGGTCACGAGCCTTGACGGCGCATTCGCCTTGTCGTTTACTATTTTCTGCACTTCCGGATTGGCATAGGCTTCCACCGCTTCCTTCCATTCGGCCTCGTCAGCAAAAGACTTCTTCGAGAGCGGGAACTGGATTACACCATTAGTGGTATTCTTGATGGCCACCTTGTCGAAAGGCATATAGAAATAACGGGGGTTCAGGTACTCCTTATATTCTAGCATACCCGGCAGCAGTGCATCAAGAATATCCTTGCATGACTCTGACACCAGGTCATTGTAATCGTCGAGCAGCGAACCCACCGGCGCAGTCTCCAGGAACTCCACATCATTTCCATTTGATGCCAAGCTGGCCGCCTGCAGCATAGCATCAAGGGTATAACCGATAACATAAACCTTGTCACTCATAGTATAGTCGAATCCTTCTGTATAAATGGTAAGATATTCTTGTCTAGCCAAGCCTCGTCGGGAAATTCAAAAAGTATATCGATTACCTTGCCGTCACCGTCGGTAAAGATGTTCACCGGTGCAAAATCGATATGCAAGTCATCGAGAACAGAACTTGATTTTGCATCGTCGTCAGCCACGAGCCCAACCGAACGGACCGGATTATCGACAAGACCATACTTCGCAAACCAGTCACGCAGCCGTTCAAGCCCGTGCTTGCACACCGGGCATTCCGAATCGGCATCGTAGAAGCTGAAAACCCACATCACGAACCGGCGAGACTTGGCCTCGTCGCCGTAAGTCTTCAACCCTATATCTCTCAAATAGATACTTAGGGGCTTGTATGTCCCGGTAATGTCCACCGGTTCCCCGCAGCATGGTTTCGGCATAATAATTTCCTCTTCAACAAGAAAACTATACCAATTTTGCTAGACATTGAGGTTTCCGTTGAATAGCCCGCGCGTGTTCGTCTCGTTCGCAATGAACCAATTCACCATATTCCGCTTACACCAGCTCTCCGCGGCCTGCCACTTGGCATAATTGGTGGCGATATCCATGCTTTTTTGCTGGAATGAACTCATTTTCTTCTTAAAAGCCATTATTTTCTTGTAATCGGAGCAACCCGGAGGCAACGGCTTCGGCGGTTTCGGCACTACCGAGTAGGAAACTGGCTTGATTTCAATCAACCACTTCTCTATATGGCCGTCATCATAGGAAATCTCGAGGTAAATGTCCGGGCGGTACAGCGATTGACGCAACATCACGGGCGAAGAATAGGGTATTTCAAACGGTTCATACGCCCAGCGGATGATTTTCTCGTTTCCATCGCACAGGACACAGAATTTACGCTCCCAATCAGACTTATAATGGACGACAACTTGGTCAATTACGCCTTTTCCGCCACATCTAGGACATTGCTGCCCATTAATAAGACCAGTCCCGCCGCATTCCGGACACTCCACCTGCACAACAGCGTCACGCAGCATATACTTTTCAGGACGGATGAGCGTATAGGCACCTTTCTTGGTCCCATTATAGTAGTCGGTACGACGCTTGCGGCGAGGCTTTGGCGGCTCGCCTTTGATATCCGCTTCAGTTATCTTCTTGCGCCTTCCCATAATTAACCTACCGATGCATACATCCTTGCATAATAGCCCACAAGGGATTCATTGCTACGCTGAGCATCCCACTTGATATCCTGTATCTTGGCCACACGGACCGCATCATAATCGGATTCTACCCAGTAATTCGCCCCGCGCTCATCCGGCTCGATTTCGACCGGTTCACGGACGATAACAGCAGGGAAATTCGTCTCGTACCCGCCATTGAAATCGGCAGAAAGGCCGTTAGACTTGTCCCGGACTTCGCGCAACTCGGAAACCGTCTTGTTGCTGATTGCGTAATATCCGGCAAATCTAAGATACTGGTACCATTTCTCGGTAAAATACGAGTCCTCGTTACACCCGGCAGCAATCGAAAGGCCGATGCCACGGATAAGCTCGTCTTCCTGCTTCGTAAGCGGGTAGTCGCCGACATTGATATCGTTCTCGCGCTCAGGAGAATCGGAAAATTCCGCCGCCATGCGCACCGGGTCCTCCTCGATTCCCGAAGTAGCCCCGATTGAACCGTCAACAGGAGTCACGTTGTACGAAGTGTTGCGCATCATATCGGTGTTCCAGGCGACCCCGCCCGTACCGTTCAGCCCGTAGTTTACCTTGGCGATATCCACCCTGTTCTTCGCACGTCGGTTGCAAGCGCGCAGACGGTCGTAAAGGTCGTACCACATCTCGCCAAGTTCCTTGAGACTAAACGGGGAATTTCCGACGGCATCCGCCCTCATGCAGCACTGGTAGATATCACACTCGAAGGCCCGGTTCCAGTAATCACCAGTAAGACGCATCTCCTCGTTAAACTTCTTTACCTTGTTCTTAATACGCTCGGAAAGCGCCGGGCAAGGGTACTCAAGACAGTTGACCCACATCTTCATACTGGACATCATATCGAGTACGCTCATACGGTACACGGTCTTCCCATCGACCACATCCTTCGTATAAAGGAGAAGGCAATCCAGATGAGACGACTTCAGCGGAGAAATCATAAAAGACACATCCCACTTCTTGCGAAGCAGGTCAGCAAATTTCTTAATAAGCCACCGGAACGGAGCAATGAACAGCGTAAAAATCGTATCGATTGCGAGGCTGATAGCATCGAAGAACAGCACGATGTACTTCTTGATGTAGGTATCCATAATCGCGGACAGACCGGTAGCCAAGTTAAGCCCGTCGATAAACCAGAGCTTGTTGCGGATGCAGCGGATAACCTGGTCAGGGTCGTCGGAAATGCTATTCCCTTCAGAATCGGTATCGCACCCGGTCACAAATGCGACAAAGCGGCAAATGCACGGGCAGTTCCTGAGGAACCTCTCCATCGATTCCCAGTCGAAATTAAGCGATAGAGTCAGCATTCCCGAGAAATACTGCTCAATCATATTGTAGACATCAAGAATACACTGGAGTACAGCATCAGTCAAGGACTGCAGCGCAGCCTGCATACGCTGACGGGCATCGTCAATCTTGTCGAACAGTGCGAACGCCGCCTTGGAGATAAGTTCAAGCCAGGAATTCACCGTGCCAAACAAGGTAGTGATAACATCGCAAATCTTCTGGGATACTGAGTTGTTCTGTATGAGGTCGCCGACCTTCACACCGGTCGTTATCGAGTTGAGCATACCGACAACATTGTCTATGGTATCACCCACGCTACGGAGCGACGGGCAGACAGAATACATCCACTCGATAAGGTGGTCGGAACAGTCGTAATTATAGATGGACGCGGCGGTAGCATCAATAGTCCCCGCGGCCTTGATAACGCTGTCAAGGAAATCGCCACCGCCAGTACCGCCATCACTGTCGCGGGTCACCTGCTTGCCACCTTCGGTACCGGCAAGCGACTGTCCGTTCAGGATATCTTCACACTTCTTGATAGACATCAGTACGCCCCCTCCAGATTCTTAAGGTTGATGTAGGTAATGAACCTGCTGTCGGCAGGGCTTAACGGCCTGTAGGCAACGACCTCAATTTCATCAAGCTTTCCCGCCTGCTTAACATGGTTCACAATGTCAAGGAACTTGCCCATCTGGTACTTGTTCAGGTTGCCGTCGCCATAGAACACGACCCCGACCGCATCGATATTCGGCTTGCCGCGCATATCGGAACCGAGAGTACAGTCATAGGTAATCTCCGCGCACTGGATGAACCCGAGATTCTTCGCCTTGGAACGGTCATCGAGAGTAGAAAGCACATCAGGGTTGCCGTCGCCGACACCGACAAGGTAATGCGCGCAGTTTTTAGCGCTGTCATCAGTGTAGTTGGACAGGAATTCTGCCAGCGGGGACTTGCCCGTAGCGCTGACGACAATACGCACATTGGTCTTGCCCCCACGGCGCTTTGCAGCGGGTGATTCAAGGAACGGAATCTCGTATGTCGAATCCTTGCCGACGATTTCCCGTCTCTGCTGGCCGTCAACCTCGTCATCCTTGACGCTCTTGACCACGGTACTACTCGCCCCGCCGTTACCACGGATAGCATCCACGGTAGCCTTCGAGATATGCGGAACCTTGAAATACTCAGAACCCGCACGGGCTGCAGTGCCCGAACCGCCCACCGGACGGCAGGTGAATATATCTATCGTCGCCTCTGTAAGCACCGGAATAGGCCCGGTGCCTGGTTCATCAGAAGCATTGGAAGATGACAACAGGACTTCTCCCGCGGCGTTCCACAGAAGTTCCGAATTGTTGCCCGGGTTCTTGACCACGGACATATGCGAACGCCTGTTATGCACATAGGTATAGTTGGCTTCGCCAAGATTCGCCACGGCGACATCGGGATAGTCAGCGACATATTCAGCCGGGAGAAAATCCCTAGTCTGCGACATCGCATAGTACATCCCCTGGTTAATATCACCGTTGTTGAACTTGACCAGAAGCCAAAATCCCTTCTGGGGAACCTGTATAAGCCCGGTATGAAGCTGCGGGGCGAACCAAGGCTGGTTCTTGTCCTGCCACGAGTCGGTAACTCCGCTCACGCGCGCCTGCACGAAGCCCGCACGGTTTGGGTCGACCGAGTTGCCGACAACCTGTGCGTAATAGTATGAAAAATCAAGACGGTTCCTAGTCTGCTGACCCGGAGCAAATTCATCTTCCCAAGGCATCCTCTGTGAATTATCGCCGCTCATTAGGTAGTACCGCCTTTCTTCAGTTTTTCAGTGATGGACTGGGCAAGCGCCAAGACCGACTTGTAATCGGGGCTAAGCATGCCAGCATAACCATTGTTCGAAACCATCGTAATCTCAGTAACCAAGTTCGTAGTGTTTTCCGAACGGGCCTTCCCGAGCATACCCGTGGCCACCTCGGCAGACTTCGCGATGCGCTTTCCGACAACGATGTACCTTGCCGTGTAGTTCTCGTCAGGGAGGAAGTCCCCGCTTCTCAGCTTGGCCGAAGCCGCATAGAAATGTACACATTCCCCAAGTGCCGGGCCCGGGTGGTTGAATATCTGCACCTTGACCATCTTGGAGTATTCCGCAAGAAGGTAACTGCGTACAAACGGCGCAATGGCATAGGTCTTGTGGGTGTTCGCGGGGAACGGCTTCACTACATGCTGCTTGCCGAAATCAGACTTCTCCATATAGCTCGCGTCACCGCCCATAGCCCCGAGGATAGACCTCCAGCATTCACCCGTGCAGTCGCCGGTTTCTTTTGCAGAACCTGTAGCGGTACTGTCGATAATCAAGTTAGGAGAACGGGCTTCACGGGTAGCGCCGGCAAGGTCGCTCGGGATGTACCCGGAATAGTACCAGATGCTGGTATCAGTGCCTTTTACCTTTGCCGTGGCCGATGCCGTGGTGGTTACCGCATCAGAGGTATACATGAAGAAATGCTTGGCCTTGGCCGCCTTGGAAACATTGAATGTACCGATACGGAAACCGAGCGCGGCATCGTCGTACGCCCAATACAACACATCGCCCGGGATGGAAGCGTGTTCCACGATATCCTGCAGATATTCGTCAAGACTCCCCTCCACAAGGCGCCATGTCATATTGTCGCTTATCGAGCCCGGGCTCTTGCCTGCGGACGCATAGTCCACCGGCTCGATTCCAGCAACCTTGAACACCTGATTCATGGCCTCGACACTGGTCCCGTCTATCGCAAGGGATTCAAGGTGCTTCTGCATCTCCTCAGTGCCGATAATAAAGGTAAGGTCAATCGATGCGAGGTCCTGCCCGATTTCCGAGCGGGTAGCTGCAAGGATGTATATCGGGAGATTCAGCGGGTCGCCCGGTCTCAGGCCATCAACAATCATCGAACCGTATGTGCCGCTCCCGGGGTTGCATGTGCTGTCCGTGGGGCCTACTATGGTAGCCGAGCCATAAGGAAGATGGTTCAGCGGTTCATTGAAAAGAAATGAGTGAACAGAGGCGTCGTTGAACACAACGGTCTCTGGAGTTTCGCCTTCCTTGACCACCTTCGGGATGGCAAAACTTATCGAATATCGCTCACCTACCTTTGACTTAGCCATTAGTCTTCCTCGTCATCGACATCCTTGAGTGTATTGAACCGTTCGTACCAAGCGACCGCGGTATTCGGCGTAGGGACAAACATAATCCTTCCCGGCGTTACATCGGTGATGTTTCCATCGGCCATATTGCCGTAGGACTTCCAGTCCCGCTCCCCGTTTACACGAAGCTCGTCGATTAAGTCGGCTTCCTTCTTCACCCTGGACTTCTTTACACCCCTTAAAACTAGCTCATTTTCAAGGGCTTCTCGCGCCGGACGGATACCCGGCCGAGTACTGAACGCATCGACAATCCCGTTGGCCGCCGCGAATATCTTGTACGCGCGAGGTTCGCCATACAAGTCCTGGACAATATAGTCCAGCCGCCCCGCCTGATAAGAGGGGACTACAAAAGTATCAGCATATTCAAAATTCCGGGTACGAATCCTCGGGAAACTTTCCTTAGCCATATCTTATTACCCCTTCTTCATTCTAGGTTTCTTGGCCGCATTGTTGGCACCACCGGTCACTTTACCACCCGTTGTGCGAGTAGTGTTCGGCTCCGTCTTAGTGCCATTCGATGATTTGGCCTTAGTCGATTTGTCGTCAACCGTCTTCTCCGATTCGCCCACGGTATACCCGACATTGAACACATCGTCGCCAAGCCACTGCACAAATCCCTTGTTCGGGTCAGGATTCATCCACATAGCGAATGTGATGTTGGCCGTAACGAACAGCGGAATGTTCGAGCCATCGGTCGTCATGAACTGTTCCTTGCTGCCGGTAATCTGTACATTAGTAATGACCAATGGTTCAATATCAAGGATATGCCCTAGAGTTAACCGGACAGGCAACGGGGTAGATGTAAGAGAACCCCCAAAGAACGAATTAAGGTCGACTGCGCCATTGATTATATTATCAAGTACATTTCCATTGAATACAAAATCGAACATACCGGCACCAAAATCAGCAACCCCGCCAATAAACGAAGTAGCCACATTGCCTACCCAGTTAGATGCCGCAATTTCGGACTCAATAGATTCTTTTGCGGGCTTAAATGATTCAGTGACATTCCGGCGAATCTGCCGCAAAGCTTCAGCAATCTTCGCACCATAATCTTTCCGGTTAGCCAAATCGAAGTTACGGACATACGCCATCTTCAGCAAACGAGAAATACCAACTCGAGCCTGTGCTTCCATTTCCGGCATATACCAAGAACACTTGATTGTCTTATTGAATGCAAAGGTAGACTTACGGAAAGTCTTCATCGTACACGAACCAGTACTAGAATTATCCAACCCAGCAAAGCTTGCTATCGCATTACCTAGCTTAGCACCCCCGCTCATCGCACCGGTAACAACCCCGGCAACCGCAGATTTCCCAACAATAGGAGCATTTCGTATCGACTTTACCACACCATCAATAGTAGCCTTACTATCCTCTTCCCAACTAGCCTGAAGGTCAAACCCGATATCACCCTGCTGTGCCGGGTCAAAGAACGCATAAAATGGAGCAATCGCATCCGGGGTAGACAACATACTCGAGAGTTGCGAACGGAAACCGTCCATCGCACTATGAAACTTACCAAGATACTGAGCCTTAGCGTTAGGGGACATAATCTCTATACGGACGACATTCGGCAACGGAAGTACATCCGAATGATACCGTTGTCCAAGAACATTCCCGTGATTCGGGAACATCTTGTAGCGAGTTATAGTAGCCGGCGTTGCCATATATTACCTCCTCCCAACTAGGGTATCATGCAAGGCATCACCCTGCTTCTTCGCATTTTCCTCGTTCTGCTGCTGGACTTCCTGGTCCATCAGAGCCCGTTTGGTACCGTTATACATCGCATTTTCAAGTTCACGAGTCTTTTCCTCTTCGGTTTTCACCATAGAGAAATCAATATTAGCACCCGGAGTCTGCTCGGCATTAGGGGTTGTGAAATCAAAAGAATAGCGTTCGGCAGCAGCTTTCTTCTTAGCATCCATTTTCTTCTTATATTCTTCATCAAAGGAAGCAATAGCCTTTTCAGTTTTCTTCTTGTCGCTGGTATCAACTTTATTCCGGTCAAGATACTTCATCAATTCCGAATATCGAGCAAATTCACTTTTCTGCCTATCCCTCGCATCATTCAACTCCTTCATGTATTCCTGCATACGCAAAAAGGCGTCCTTATCGGCATAAGTCATACCGCCCTTATCGTAATCAGCCTTCATTCTGGAATACACTTCATCGTAGTTGAATCCACCAAGCCCATCATCGTTTTCATGAATGCCATATTCTTTACGCTTCTCAAATGACAATAAATTCCGCCATCCAACTAATTTATCTTCCGCGTGTTGAATATCTTTTAGCGCAGCACGATTCCCTTTATTAAATTCATTAGTAACACTGTCATGGCCATCATATAGACCCTGCTTGATTTCAGCCTTTCTCTTATTAGCATCCATCGCTGAATCAATCCATTCCTTAGTCAAACCGACAGCCTGCACAATTTTCATAGCAGCCGCGGCCGTAGCCACACCAAGCGTAGCATACAATCCACCCTTGCCAGGCAACCCAGCACCGCCACCATTGTTCTTTTCCTCGAACAGTTCGCCTGAATTAAGTTTTTCAAAAGCCTTTATACCTTTCTTATAAAATTCAGGACGCAATGTAGTATCGAGATACCGCTGAATATCGGCCGCTTCCTTAGTATCACGGGCTTCATATCCGGCACCAGCCTTCTGATAGGCCATTTCGACCGGCTCATTCATATCCCCAGTAACATCTTGGGTACGCATCCGGTCGTCACCGATTGCACTACGGCGGACTGCCATCTCGGACGGCTTACCACTCACATTGCTTTCAAGGGATTCAATAATCTTTACCGGCAAAGGCAACTGCAAGCCCTGCGGAAGCCAAGCGCCGCCCTGAACATTACCGACCGCCGGCTGCCCGGGCTTACCCGGAGTAGGAACCTTTTCATTACCCTGCCCAACTTCAGCAAGGTCAGCAAAAGGGTCCGCCTTGCGCTCGTCAATACGCTTCTCGGCATCCTTGATTATCTGGGTGCGCTCCTGGAGCTCGGCGAGAATCCTCTGCATCTTCTCGTCGTTCTGGCCATCGGTATTTTTAGCCTTCAATGCGCGATACTGTGCCGACAGCTGGTCGACCTGCTTCTTTTCGCGCTTGATAGTCCCCTGGTCCTTCTGGATAGCCTTTTCCTCGGCCTTCTGCGCACGGGTACCCGAGGAAAACCTATCCAATATCCCGCGAACATCCTTGGTAACACCCAAAGTAAGGGTATCGAGAACCTTCTGACCTGTAGTCCGCTCATCTACATCACTGTTGACTGCACTACGGATAGTTGCCGAAGAAAGCGAGTCCTTCAACAACTTCTGCACCCCAGAATCATTGAATGTAGCCTTAAGAGCTTCAGCCTGTACCTCTATAGGCGACTTGCTTACAGGGGAGAATGCCTGTGACCAGAAATCAGCCTGCCCCCTGACAGGTTCGGCACCGCTACGCCGCATCGCCTCGGCATTCTGTTCCTTGGCGTTTTCATAGATGCGACGGTCCGATTCGGCTTTCTTCAGCGCGTTCTCCATCGAAGACGACAACGCGCCCACCATGCCGGCAAAGAACTGGCTCTGCGGATTGGTAAGGGTATCTTCGATATCCGATAACCCCTTGCTCAGCGTCGATGCTGTACCGGAAATGCCCTGCAGCTTACCGTTAAGTTCCTGCAGTGCGGCGGTAACCTTGTCATATCCGCCCGTGCTCCCATATGTCTGTGTTTTGTCGGCCATAGCGCTTCAAACCTCAATTACACAGTTTATACAGCAACGGCCGCCCGGAGGGGGCGGCCGTGTGCCATCAAAGAAGCTTCACTATGTCTTCCAGCGCCTGCTGGGGATTCTTGTAAAGCACCCCCAACCCACCAGCTCCACGGAAGTCCTCGATGTTTTTAGGCGTATCGTCCACTAGGATGCGCCCCGGCGCCGCAAACCGCTTCTTATCATCTCCCTTCCGGACGATGATAAGGTGTTCGTTATCCAGGTCGGTATTCCAGTGAACCCAGAGGCATTTCCCGCGGATACCCGCCGGAATCTCCATGGCGGTCAGGATACCCATCTCGATACCTGCAGTATGACAAAGGTCGCGGCAGTCCTCGTAGAACTTGTCCGCACCCGGCATCCACTTCATGTTCGCCCAGAAGTCAGGACCGATTTCCCTTGCGATATTCCAGTCGATAGCATCCGGGTTCTTCCCGGGCGCCTTCCGCGCGCCGAACTCGTCGACCCGAGAATCGAAATCGACAAGTACGCCGTCCATATCAAGATAAAGTCTGGTTACCTTACTCATATCACCCCAAATATAGCAATCACAGGTTTTCCACGTCAACCATATTGTCTTCCTTTCGTCCGTAAAGGTCGACAAAGCGGTCACACGCATACTGCGCCAGCTCGAGGAAGTCCGGGAAGAACATCCGGTCGCAGTCGGCAAATGTATGCGATGTAATCTCCGAGATAATGCACTTGTCCTTCAGTATCTCCTTACGGCTATAGCGAGGCCACAAACCGGCGATAATGAAACGGATACGGCACAGATGCCGTACCTCCGCAGAATGGACACCTGATGTTGGCTATAGTATGGGAAACCACCTGTGCATCGCCAATAGCCTGGAAGAACGAGATACGCTCCTCGAGAGGATAGTTCTCGATGTAGTCCAGCTTGGCGTTCATATCCTTGCAATCCTCAATCTCGATAACCGCGGCTGCAGCTAGTTCCACCGTACGGTGCTTCGGGAGGTATGTATGGGTAATCTCTTCCCACTTCTCCTCGTATTCCCGGATTACCGCATCGTGCTTGCGACGGCGGAGATAGATATGGACTTCACGACCGTCGTACGCGGTGAACTCAGCATAGCCATTGCGGGAATGCTTCGCGGCTACCTCGAGCGGGTCGCTATCGAGCTTGAAGTCAAGGTCCATGAATGTAATCGGCTGAATCATAGACAACGACTGCGCATCGTTGAAACGCTGTTCGCAATGCGGGCACTTGAACTTCACCTTCGGCAAGCCATGCCCGGCCTGTGACGGATATGACGATGCGCGCAGCCAGTACATCAGGTATTCCTCGTCAGCGGTAAGTATATCTCCCGGGTCGATTCCCTTGATACGGCGTGACAGCACATCGTCGAGGATATCGGAGATTTCGTCATCCTCGGCAAGCCCAAGCTGGATTGCATCGACCGTAAACAATGACTGGCCGTATATCTTGTTCGGATAGAACACCGAGCGGGAAGGCCACCCGGAAATAAGGCCAAATTCCCCGTAGTCCCTATTAGGACGGCTCGGGTCTGCAACCGGCGGGCGCACAACAGGAGTCTGCCGCACCTGAGGCTGTGCAAACGGAGGCAACTGCGGTTCATCACGGAGCGGAGCGCGCGCGAATGACGGCTGCTCGACGACTGGAGGAGGTACCGGGGCCGGGCTCGGTTCAGGCGGAAGCGGTTTCACCGGCTTTGTCTGCTGGGCATACCCACGGGAAGCCCGATTCACCTCATCCCAAGACGGAATTGCACCCGGAGCAAACCGGGGCTGCACGGGAGGAACCGGGGCGGCAATCTGCGGAGCTACCGGAGGGGCTACCTTTGCGAGCTCCTGGCGCATCGTGTGATAATTAACCGCATCGAGTCCAAGGCTTTCAAGTGAAGGAGATTGTGGCCGCGATACCGGTGCAGCCGGAGCCGGAGCAACCTGCTGCATTGCCGCTTGTTCCATCGACGACATCAGCTGTTCCTCCGTAGGTCTTTCAGGAGGAGGCGGATATTCCGGAGGAGGCGTAAACTTAGCGACCGGTTCTTCCCATTCACCGTTGCCATTGAGCATCTTTATTGGATTACGATAGGTATCGTTAGCGTATTCCGGACGCGCATCGACCGCACCCGGATGCACCGAGTCGTGCTGTTCAAAGAACTTCTCGCGGGAACGCATGCGGGACTTCTTGACTTCCTCGATAAGTGCCATATCAGCCGCAGTAAGATTCGGCGGGAGCGGGTTTACCGGAGCAATCGGAGCCTGTTCCGGCTGGCCAGGAATGTTTACCGTAGCCGGTGCGTTTACATTAGCGACTTCAGGCATCTGTGCCTGCTTACCCCGTCTCTTGCGACCGGTAAACGGCTTCTGCGCGCCTGCCGTGCCCGGTGTACCAGGAACCTGTCCTTGACCGGCGACAAATGCCGCGCGTTTCTGCTGAAGCTCCTTGTTCAGCTCGACCATATCCTCATTCAGCTGCGCCTGCTCACGCATACGGGTCTTCGTCAGTTCCGGGTCAGCGGAAACCATCCCGATAGACTGCGTAACCGCCGCAGTGCTGAGACCCTTGGCCAGAAGCGCACGGCTTTCGTCATCAAGCCCGGCACTCATATTACTCGTCTGGCTCATTTGCCATAACCTCCCCTACCACATAGGTAAATCTTGGACCGACATAGTGCTGACCATTAGCCAGCGTTATATCAATCGTTTCACCCCGTTTACTCAAATCGGCATTCAGCGCCGCGACAATACCTTCAACTTCAGCCTTATCATCAAAATACTTTTCCGATGCCAACGGCGCGTTTACATCAGGGTTGTCGTAAGAACGGGAATGACCCGGACGCTCCGGGTCACCTTCGAAACTCAGGTTGTCATACTTGATGACATTGTACTTAAGTTCCCTTCCCATAGATTATTCCTTGGCAGCTTCACCTGCACCCGGAACAACGGACAATCCTTCCTTAAGCGGGGCGTCAGCCTTCTTGAGCTTTGCCATACCTTCGTCGAACTTCGTCTTGAGTTCCTTGCTGACGCGCTGGCCGAGCATTGCATGGAAGAACCCTGCAAGAATCTTCGGGTCAGACACAAGACGGTGTTCAAGAAGAGTACGCTGGGCAATGTAGGCTTCATCCCACTTGGCAACAGAGCGGCGCTGTTCGACCATTTCGCGAATCTTCTGCACCGGAGACTTCACGCTGAACGCAAAGCCGTTGCCACATTCGTTACAGAGGTGGATACCCTTGCCGAACTGAGCTTCCGCAATCTGGGCGAACACGACGGAACCGGAAGCAACAGCGATGATTGCGTCAGTGTCGGTGTCTGAAATCAAGTAGATATCATTTTCGATATCCATCGGGGAAGTGAGAATGACAAAATCGAAAGCGGCATCGCGTTCCATAGCCATCGTCTCGGTAACATTCTTGCCGTTGACATACGGGTTTGCCCAGTGATAGATATGGCGAACGACCGGAGATTCCTTCTTGCTCGGGGCAATGAGAAGCTTTTCGAGTTTCGGGTCGAGTTCACCAACGGTGGAAATCGTAAAGTCGTAATCATCCGTGGAGTGGATGATGAAGTTCTGCACATTCGACGGAATCACTGTACCCTTCACGAGGATTTTCGGGCGGCGGATAACCGTGCTGCTGCCGGAAGACCGGAGGAATACCTTATGGACCGGATAGAAATTGGATACGAAGGAAGGAATCACGACGACTTCCTTGTCTTCGTCAACAAGCTGTGTCTGCTGGATAGCAACCATAAGCTCGGTATTCGGAACGACAATCGTATCCGCATAGCTGAGACAGTCAGAAACCATCTTGGCATCGATAATTGTACGGTTGCGGCCACCCGGAGCATCCCAGTAGAATTCGTCGAGCGCATAGACGACGCGGAGAGTCAACGAACGGTATTCGTTGGCCTGCTTCATATATTCGTCATAGGCAGCCTTGTTACCCTTAAGGCTTTCAGCTTCGTCGCGCCAACCCGGTTCGAACTTATCGAAGGCTTCGCGCATGGATTCCATGAGCGTGTCGTTGAACGAGCAGCTGATGACATTATCAACCCAGACCACATTGAATGCGGAAAGGTCCGGCTTCATCCGGGTAAATGTCTTGCTGTCCATCGTGGTCAGCGTAACATCGGTAATACTGCTGTAGAAAGTCTTGAACTCCTGCATTGCGTTCAGACCGCGCACACAGGAAAGCCTGGATGTGTTGTCAGACACGTAGAGTACGTTGAACGAACGCTTCGTTTCAAGAATCTGTTTGAGTCTAGCTTCAATTTTTGCTTTGAAATCCATACTTAGTTTCCTTGCTCTTTGCTCAGGAAACTAATGCTTTTTTGGATTCAAATCAGGTTTTGATGCGATAAGATTGCAAAATTCCCAAAATTTTTTTCTTCGGGTCCTCTTTTGACCAGAATGTAGGGAGTCCTTCGGGGTGCTTGTCCATATACATTTCTGCAAGAGTAAGGCTGTCGGCGCTCAAAAGGCGGCGAGTTTCCTCATCATCGAGTTCGAGAGCCTTCTTGATACCCACATCATCACTATACGGAACCGGCTTTACATAAATCGGGTTAGCGTCGTTGAGCTTCTTGCGGCGGTCACGGGTTTCATCGGCGGAACGGCTGTTCAAGTAGCAGTAGCGAACGAAACAGTTGGAAAGGTCACCAAGACCCTCGAGATGCTCGTCATCGACATCGACAAAGCGCGGGCTAGAGGTATTCTCGATAAATTCGACCGAGAGCTTCCCGTTCTCGCCCTCGTCAACGATGTAATAACCGCAGTCGGTACCGACGTGGGCAAAGCTCAGCTGATACGGGGTACCCATGTAAAGGATGGAGGAGTTAGGATTTGGACCCTTGTTATAGGAACGGCAATGGTAGTGACCGCTGAATACATAGTTGGCCGCATTATAGAGCATTTCCTGCGATAGACCGTTTTCAGAAAGCTGACCAGCTTCCATAAGGCATCCCATGATATCGAAATGACCAAACAGGACAGTCTTTTCCTTCTGCTCCTCGGATTTCTTCGCGAGCTTCTGCAGCCACTGCTCCACCGCGGGCATCTTGTCCGGGAAAATCCAGGGAACCATATACCAGTCGCGACCGACGAGAGGCACCTTCTCAATTCCCATATGCACCTTAACATTGGGCATAAGCTGGAGGACAGCCATATAGGATATCGATTCCTTGTTGTCATAGAGGAAGTCGTGGTTGCCCGGAATCACATGGACTTCAAAATCCTTGAGGTCTACAGAGAACAGCTTGATTGCGTAATTGAGGACTTCATTCGTGATGAAAGAGCGATTGCTGAAAATGTCACCACTGAACAATACTGTCTTGATACCACGCGCTTTCCATTCGGAAATCATCTGCTGGTGATACTTGAACATACCCGGCAAAAGCGCCGTACGGATACCGTCACGCTCACACTTAGGACCAAGATGAATGTCTCCCACCACTGCAATAGCCATAAATTCTACCTCTACAAAAAATGCGGGGAAGATTCCCCGCATTCAAATATAGCAAATTTATGGAGACGGCAGCTGCGGAGATTCCCCCGATTCCGCCTGCTTTTGTTGCCGTTCGTCGTACTCGCGCTGAATCTCGGCATGGATATCCTCGTCGAGCTCGGCCACCCACTTTTCGATGGCGGCATTCGTATCCCGGGTAGTCATCTCCATAGATTCCTCGTTCGGGTCCAGACCTGGTTCAGCAGGAACACCAGTGGCGCCACCCGGAGCACCGCCGAATCCACCCGGCTTTCCACCGACGCCTCCCGTACGCTGAGAATATATCTCCTCTTCCTTGCGGAGCATCACCAAGGCATCCTTGACCCCGTTGAGCGTACTGAGAAGAACGGCATACTGCCTCTGGAAATTCCCGTAGTCGTCCGGACCCGGATTTACGAGGTTTTCCATCTCCTTCTCTATAGCGTCAAGCATCTTCTTGCCACGCCTGAACAAGTCGATGTACTCGTCGCGGAGCATCTTGCGGTCACGCGCAAGAGTATCCATGTTGAACGCTTCCCCAAGTTCCTCGTCAAGGCCGGCTTCGTCCATATCCTTAGCAAGCTTCGTCTTCTGAGAGACGCTCCTTGCGCGAATACTGAGATTCTTGGCCTCGTCCTTAACCTTCTTGACTTCCTCCTTGGCAAGCGCAAGGCCCTGCTTTGTAGAACCATTCGGGAGTCCGAGAACCTGCTCGACTCCGGCGAACGGATTTTCCTGGGTAGCCTTGACCTTAATCGACGGGTCGTCAAGTGACTCCACCGATTTTATCTTGACCGGGTTATCATTAAAATCGACATCACCGAACAAGTCATCGGCATCCGTAACATCTTCTGGTATTTCCTCTTCCTTCATCCTAGCAACGCCTTTGCCTTTACACACGGCGATGGCCCGAATACCGCTTTCTTTCCCCTCGCGAGTTTCCGGGTAGTTTCTTCAGGGCGTTCAGGCGAAACATCGACCTGACGCTCATCGTCGACTGCCACATCAGCATCGACATCAGTACTTATTTTTGTCTCTGATACCAACAATTATCTGTCCTATTTCCTGCCCAAAGTTATGCACACGCACCAAGGCGTCCGCATTCCTCGGATAATACCTAATCAAATCCTGCATACTCTCAAGGAACTTCACGAATTGCTCCTGGCATTCGCACCGTTCCTTCAACGCACTCAAATCAGGGTCACCCTCGACCATAATCGATTCGCCCTGTGCGCTCGGAATCCACTTCATCTTTGTGTTATGTATATTCTCATACACCTTCTTTTTTGCCTGGCGATACTCACTGTTGAGCGCACTCAGCTTAAGTTGGTTCTTGAACGCGAGCATACCTATATGGATGGCGTTTTCACCCATATTATAGGTACCCTGATGATAAATCACATTAGCATTCGGCTTTCCGGATTCATCGCAAGTCTGCAGAGCATTACGAAGCCACGCCCTAAGGCGCTTCATCTGCATCTCGACCGGCGAGTTCTCGTCGCCAATCATCTCCTGTATTGCATCGGGGTCAAGCGAAAATAATGACATAGGTTCCTCTATTTCTGTATAAGGAAACTAGAAATTTTTTATCCGGTGTGCAACATAAAAGGGGGCGGACCGCCCCCTGGGAATTACGGAAGTACCTTCCGCGTTAAGCCTGTCCAGCCTTGATTACCTTGTAGTCCGGGTTGAACCAAATGTTCCACCGGTCATAGGTAAGCGTAAAGTTGAACTTCATAAGCGTTGCATTCTGGTAAGTCAACTGAGTACCAACACCGACCTTTGACGGCCAGGCATTGATATAACGAATACCCATAATGACATTGCCGTACATCCAATCGTAGAGAACCAGCGTAACATGGGAGTTACGGAGGAGAACCGCCGTGGAGTTCAGGTAGTTCTCCTGCTGGCCGAGACCGAGGTACAGCTTGTTGGTGCCATCCTCGATACGGTTAGATTCGCTGTTCGTGTCGCCGATACCAGTCTTGTTGAGGATACCGGAGTTCAAGCAGCACTGGTTCCAAGCCATCATCGCTTCATAACCCCTACCGTCTTCAAGAAGCAAAGCATTGAGAGTGGTATCACCCGCAAGGTTCTGCTGCTGAACCGGGTAGCGCTTTTCGTAGCCCATGTACCAAATGCTTTCCCACTTGATTGCAGCATCCGGAATCTTCGCACCATCAGAAATGTGGATGCTGAATTCCTTTGCCGTTTCCGGGCTGATGCCGAAATCGGTACCGTTAGTCGGCTGGATACCGACCGCCTTGAAGATTTCATTGCTAACGAGGAGGTGCCAGCGGGTGCTTCGCACCGGGTCCGGCAAAGTGTCCACCATCGAAGCATAGAAAATCTTCTTCTTATCAGAGAGTTCTACTTCATAAGGTTTAGCCATAATTCAGTCCTCCTTTATTAGCGGCTACCCGTGGTGAGGTCCGTGGTAATCGTGTTGCCACTGGAACGGCTCAAGACATTCGTCCTCAAGAAGATGTAACGAGTGCTCGTAGTCGGGTAGAGATAGAGGTCGACCATAAGCTTATGGGCCTCAACAACTTCCGGCGGGTTGTTCTCGTTATCGCACTTGACATAGCTACCCACTTCAAGGCCGGCCGGGCGTTCACCGACGATTGCGTCAATCTTAGCCTGGAGGTCTGTCGTGATGGTGGACCGGAGTTCAGCCGTGTTGAGCTGGAACACGCGGGCATCAAGGTAGTTGTAGAACGACTTGTGAATCTGGGCGACAAGCATCGTCACGTTGATTGCGTTGAATGCCGTGTCTTCCATCTGCATCGTGAAGTCGCCGAATGCGTAGATGCCACCCTTCTCGTTGCACCGGAACGGGTTCACATGAATGTCGCTGAGCTTAGCGATATCAGAATCCGGAGATTCCGGGATGAGGAAGGAACGGTCGTACTTCATTTCGGAGCACCAAGCACCCGGAACCTTACCCATAATTTCGCCAGACGGCACATGCCAGTAGACGGAACCACGTCGGTTAGAGGTGATGAGCGAGGCCATCGCGACTGACGGAGCCAACTCAACCTGGGACTTCGTGATGTAGGTATCATTGAAAATCGGGCGGTTATCGTAGATAGCACCCCAACGGCCCAAGGTAGAGCCAAACTGGCTGGCCGGTGCGTTCAACTTGAGAGCCTGCTTGATACGGGAATCGCCAGCGGCATCGAACAAGGCGAAGCAATCCTTGCGGAGTTCGCAGATGTTGAGGATAGCCTGCATCAACTGGGTGTTCAAGGATTCGTAACCCTTGAAGCCGAAGTTGTTCACATTAGACCCTGCGGCGACAAAGAAGGACACATCGGACTTATCCTTGTCGAGGTAGAGGTTGTATGCGTTGCTGAGCGTACTCGTGCTCTTGTTGTTGTTCGGGTCGTATACCCAGACACCGTTGTTGATGATTGCCGGGTCGTTCTCGTTGAAGGACGGGCAAGTCATCACGGCGGACGGGATAGCCTTGTAAGAACCATCGTTCTGGAGTTCACCGACGACCGTGTTAGAGAGGTCGTAGGAATTGTCCTCGCGGAACATTTCGATAACATCGTCCTCGTTGAGCACGAACTTAACGCCGGAGCCCTCGAGTTCAACCTTAGCGGTATCACCGATGTAGAGCTGACGGTCGTTGTACACATAGCGGACTATAGTACCATCGAACTCATAGAGGTTGCCGTTGTACATATAGGCAACGGAGAGGTAGAGGCGAGCAACCGCTTCACCATCGTCGGTAAGGTCGTAAACCTTGACCGTATCGCCGGTAAAGTTAATATCCTCGTACTTCAGGGTAGCAAGGCCGAGGCTTACGAAAGTAGCACCGATGCTTGTATCAGTAAGAACCTTCTCGGTCTGGGCGACGAGAGCACCCTTCTTCTTGTAGTTACCATCATAGTACTTGAACGGAGCAGTCTCGCCGACAAACACATCGTCCTTTTCGACCACAGTCGTAGTCGTCTGGATGGAGCTCGGGACGCTAGTCGTGAAGTTGCCTACGAAGTAAATGTCACCGAAGAACTTAGCATCATCTTCGTGTTCAACAATGCCATCATAAGTCAAGGCCGATACCGTACCGACATCCGGGGCGACCGGCTGGTTACTGCCGTCAAATGAACCGTCAAGTTCAGTAGACTCGAACGAAGCGACATAGTGCAACGGGAGACCACCTTCAACACCCGGGACAACTTCAGTCACCCGAGCAGTATGAGTCGCACCCTGCCACTTATACTTAACTGTATCACCAACAGACGGAATAGCAGTACCATTGCCTTCGAACGATACGGAACCACTTATAAGATACTTCGGCATAACCGGCGGATTAGCAGAAGCATCCCCATCGCTAGCCTTCGCAGCAGTCAAAGAAGTATAGCCTTCACCAGTCTTTACCGTGCCGGAAACATCAGTAACCCTTTCCTGCTTGACTTCATACTTGGAAACCGCCGCGTAGGCGACCTTGTTCGTCTGGGTAAGGTTCAGAAGTTGGAACCCGACGTAAGTATCCTGAGTCAATTCAGTAATGCCGCTGATATCAGCAGAAAGTTCAATCGTATCGCTAATCGGGTCAGAGTTCTTGACCTTGCCGACCCAGTAGATGTTCGTACCGTTGAACTGAGCAGCACCTTCCGGATAAACCTCGCCGCTGTCATCAACTTCGACACTAGAACGGGTAATCGCAACGATATCACCCGGGAGGAAATTGAGAGCACCACCCGGGACAACCGTAATAGTCACACCGTCGGCATCAAGCTTAATCTTGCCATACTTTTCAGTACCAACCGGGTCATTCTTAGCAATATCAGTAACGATAGAGCTGACACCGAATTCCAACAAGCCGGAGCGAACTGCAGCAAGCAAGTCCGTAATCACGCTTTCGACCGTAGAATCCTTGTCAATGTAAAGGTTAATCGTATTGGTAGAATCAACCCATTCTGCAGACGGAGCTTCGAGTGTAATTGCACTGGTTTCCGTAACAAACAGGTTACCGATGTTAGCTGCGCTAATTGAATCGATTTCAGCAACAGAAATATCCAAAGTATTAGCTTCGGTATCTTCGCCGGTTACTGTAAAGACAGCGGAGTAGAGACCCTCGGCCGGCCAGTTAAGCTGAATACGGTCACCAACCCAAATTGCATCCGGATTAGCCACCTTGATTGTAGCAGTTGTCGCATCGGCCGGTGCACTCGGGTCACTCGTACGAGTGATTTGAGTAAGTGTAGTAGCCTTCGGGGTAGCTACACGAACGAACACCGTATTGGCATCCTGGTCATTGAATACGATTGCAGAGCCGGACGGAAGAAGCTTCAAGGCAGCAAGGCCATCTTCATCCAAGTGCAATGCGCTGAAAGTCTTTGCACCTTGACCTGCCACGGCCGTCTTCACGGTCAAGTAGTCATAGTTATCGGCAACGACATTTTCCGTATCGCTATAGAAGAGAACTTCCGGCTTAAGACCAGCAATAAGATTACGCTGAGTTACACCACCATCGTTTGGCACCGCCTGAAGGGTGATTTCCTTATCGTCAATATCCTTCACAATGAACTTGCTAAGAGTCGTGATGCGTCCAGTTGCCGGAACACACACAATATCATTCACAGCAAACCCAACCTTAGTCAGGCTAGTAACCGTGATTTCGCCCTTGTCACGGGCAGAATTATCAAATTCATTCGTGTCAAGCCGGTAGCTAGTATAAGCACGGTTTGCGGAGCTCGGGTCAGCGTTCATGAGGGCGAAAAGCACCACATCGTTCTTACCACGGGCGACACCGCCGTTGGACACCCAGTTCTTCTTGTCAGAATAATCGGACCCTGCACTAAGACCGAAGTCAACATTACTGCCGTTGACGATAGTCTCGGCAATGTTGTTAATCTTACGGGTCAAGCCGTACTTGGCGCCACGGTCGCTCTTATAGCGGGTAGCGGCAAAGTACTCGATGTTAAGCGAAGTCTTGTTCGGGTTTTCGGCATTCTTGGCCGCATAGCGGTCATATGCAACGACGAAAGCATCAGTCTTCAAGTCGCGCTTGAAATCATCGGTCTTATCAATCTCTTCACCGTAAGGACGCACGAATTCGACGAAACCACCCGCGTTGATTACAGCGCGCGCGGCGTACATCCCCTGGTTATGGCGGGGATTGTTGAATCCTCGGCCAAAATACAATTCCTGCTCGGCGATATTCGTAAGGCGCTGAATCTTATTCAACTCGCCCTTGGGCGCAAACCCAACCACAGCGCCGACAGCATTCGGGCTTTCGACTTGGCTATAGCCAGAGTCGTCATTGAGTTCTAGACGAACACCACAAGCTCCCATCTTCGCCATAATCAACCTCATGGTTTGTTAAACATTCTGGCGAAAGTTTATTCAGTGGCCACATTTTTTTCTGGTTTTAGACAAAAATTTCGATAAACTTGCTGAAAAGTGAAAATCCGGGGTTATATAATGGACTTAAGGAAGCTTAATAGCCGAATAAACGGCCTCAAGGACGCCTATCCGAACGAACAGGCACTCATCGAAGGCGTACAGAACCTCATAAATACCAAGATTCAGGTAATTTCCGAGAAGAACCGGCATGCACTCCGGCAGTTCCCGATGCAATTCACCCGCCGAGTCAGCCTCGGTGACGGCGAATGGACCACCACGCTCCACATGTGGGCAGATAATATGGTCGACACACTCCTCGAAATCGACCCGATGTACCTCACCACTA
>Ga0247611_10003049_pt1 | contig 25598 bp, 21 predicted proteins | sample 177DNAGHGhighgp2_FD_192422 | JGI IMG/M metagenome (GOLD analysis project Ga0247611, IMG submission 192422) | Sheep rumen microbial communities from Palmerston North, Manawatu-Wanganui, New Zealand - 1770 DNA GHGhigh gp2 | ecosystem: Host-associated > Mammals > Digestive system > Stomach > Rumen... | reverse complement strand
CTATGGGCTTCCCGCTTTGTAAATAATTATTTTAGGTTACAGTGAATAGAAGGAATATAAATGGCTACAAAATTTCATCACCCTACATTTAGTAAGAATTTTTTACGCAGAATTACTCAAATAAAGAGTCCTGATGCTATGCTTGAAGATGCAAAATCTGAAGGTCTTGAAAAAACTTTAGGTGTTTGGGATTTAATTATTCTCGGTATTGGTGCTATTATCGGTGCCGGAATTTTTGCGATTGTTGGTGTTGCGGCTGCAGGTCAAAATGGTGCAGGTCCTGCACTTTGTATTTCAATGGTAATTGCAGCATTTGCATGTGTATTTTCTGCACTTTGTTATTGTGAATTTGCTACAATGATACCTGTTGCAGGTGGTGCTTATACGTACACATTTGCAACCTTAGGCGAATTTGCCGCATGGATGGTCGGCTGGGTGTTACTTTTAGAGTATGCCATCGGATTTATTGTTGTTGCAGCTGCCTGGTCAAATCATTTTGTTCAATTTATGAAAGGCTTTTCAAATGTCCTGCCAAATTGGTTGGCTAATCCGCCATTGTGGCTCGTAAGTGATATTGATTCAGCTACAAAATCTTTAAATGCTCAGGGAGTTGATCCACATACCGTTATTCCTACACTGCATACTTTGCTGCCAAATTTTGGTATTATGCATTTTATTGCGGTTAAAATTCCTGTATTCGCACAACCGCTTGTTGATCATATAGCAAATGCTTGGAATTTTATGGCACAATTACCTATATGTTTAAATATTCCTGCTGCGTTGGTTATAATATTATCAACTATGATTTTAATAAAAGGAACAAAAGACTCTGCAAAAATGACTGCAATAATGGTTGTTATAAAGATTGCGGTTATTGCTTTATTCGTTATTGCGGGCCTTTTCTATGTAAAACCTGCAAATTGGGTGCCTTTTGCACCAAACGGTTTCTCAGGTATATTTAACGGTGCATTTTTAATCTTCTTTGCGTATATCGGATTTGATGCTATTGCTACAGTTGCAGAGGAATGTAAAAATCCGCAGAGAGATTTGCCTATAGGTATTATTGGTTCACTCGTAGCAGCTACTATAGTTTATGTTCTTGTTGCTCTTGTTATGACAGGTATGTACCCTACTTCAGGTACTGTCCCGGCTGAGTTTATTAAAGCACCTATGGCATTTGTAATGTCAGAGATTGCGCATCAAGATTGGGTTGCAGGATTAATCTCTATTGGTTCACTTGCTGGTTTAACTTCTGTTTTACTTGTAATGGAATTGGCAGCAATTCGTGTACTTTATGCAATGAGCCGTGATAATTTTATTCCGAAAGCATTACAGGCATTACATGAAAAATTCCATACCCCTCATGTTTTAACTTGGCTTGTTGGTATTTTATCTGTTATAGGTGTAATGACTTTGGATTTGCAGGCTGCAGCAGAATTATGTAACTTTGGTACATTTACTTCATTTATCGTAGTTTGCGTAGCTGTTCTTATCTTAAGACATACCGATCCTGATAGAGAACGACCATTTAAAGTTCCATTCTCACCTTGGTTCCCTATACTTGGTATACTTTGCTGCGGGGGCTTGATGGTGTATAAACTTATGCAGTCAGGTGAATCTAATTCAGCCTTGTTATTCCCTGTATGGTTAGGCTTAGGTGCTATAATCTACTTCAACTATGGTTTTAGAAGTAACAGAAAATATGAAAACGCAGTTCACCTTGAAAGAGTTGAACAAAAGAAATTGGAATTATTTAAATAATGAGTATAAAAAATATTATTAATAAAGCTTTTACCCTTAGAAGCACTGATGACTTAATTGCAACAAGTAAAAAAACTGAATTAAAGAAAACTTTAAACGTTTTTGACTTGATTGTAATCGGTATTGGTGCGGTTGTCGGTACAGGTATTTTTACAATAATTGGTACTGCGATTACAGGGAGTCCTGAAAGCCCTGGAGCCGGTCCTGCGATTGTAATATCAATGGTTTTAGCTGCTATTGCATGTGTATTTTCAGCTCTATGTTATTCTGAAATTGCCGCAATGATACCTGTTGCAGGTAGTGCATATACTTATACTTATGCTACGATGGGTGAATTTATGGCGTGGATGGTAGGCTGGGTATTAATGCTTGAGTATGCTATCGGTAATATTACCGTTGCTAACGCCTGGACAGGGTATTTTATTCATTTGCTAAAGGGGTTCAAACAATATATGCCTGATTTTATTTTGAATTTCCCGTTATGGCTGAGATACGATTATACAACCGTAAATAATATATGTCTTGCTAACGGGTGGGATATTCATGATAAAGTTCCTTATTTATTCGGTCATATCCCTGTTGTTGTTAGTTTGCCTGCTGTTGCAATAGTTTTATTACTAACAGTACTTTTAATAAGAGGTATCAAAGAATCTACAAGATTTGCTTCAATTATGGTTGGGGTAAATATGTTTATGATTTTATCTTTTATTATTGTGGGGGCTTTTTATGTAAAACCTGAAAATTGGACACCTTTCTTCCCAACTGACCCATCAGGTATAGTTATGGGAGCATTTCTGATATTCTTTGCCTATATAGGTTTTGATGCAATTTCAACAACTGCCGAGGAAACAGAGAATCCTCAAAGAGATTTACCTATTGCTATATTAGGTACTTTAGTAATATGTACTATCCTATATGTATGTGTAGCATTAGTTTTGACTGGTATTGTTCCGATAAACAAAATAAATACTATGGCACCTATCGCTCATGCTATGAGTTTTGTAGGTAAAGACTGGTTCTCAGGACTCATATCCGTGGGTGCTTTGTGTGCTTTAACAACCGTGTTACTTGTTTATCAATTAGGTACTACTAGAATTTTATATGCTATAAGCCGTGACAGATTTTTGCCAAAATCATGGAGATTAATCCATAAAAAATATAGAACTCCTCATGTAATGACCTGGATTTCAGGTTTAATCGTTATATTTTGCGGTTTATTTATGGATTTAAAGATTTCTGCTGAATTATGTAACTTTGGTACATTTACATCATTTATCATAATTTGTGTTGCAGTTTTAATTTTAAGGAAAACAGAACCAAACAGAGCAAGACCGTTTAGAGTACCGTTTTGCCCGTGGTTCCCGATTATTGGGATATTAATTTGTTCTTTCCTTATGTTTGTTACCCTTAAAACCATTAAGACTTCTTCCTTGTACTTCTTAATTTGGCTTGTTGTTGGGTTCATGATTTATGCCCTGTACGGTTATAAACAGAAAAGATTGGAAGAAAGTTCAAGATTAAAATTAATCAAAAAGTAAATTTATTTTAATATAAGGCAAAATTTTTTATTTAGAAATTTTAATTGAAACATGTTTATTGGATGTCATAGCAATAATATAAATCGACAAAAGTATATTTCCCAAACATTTAAAGGGGGAAGCCCGTTCAGGTTTTATAATTGCCGGCTTAATCCTGCAAAAAATGTTGTAGAATTGGTTGAGGATGGGGTAAGTAAAATATGTAATTCTGATGTGCCTGAAAATGTTCAATCTGCTCTTGTCCAGCCGTCTGAATTGGTTAATTTATATAACGAATTTTTAGAAGAAAATAACAGAATATTTATGGAGCATGTAAAACCTGCTTGCAGAGGTATTGTTGAAAAACTTCTTGAACTTCCTACTTATACTAAATCAATAATACCATTTACTATTGATTTAAAACGTTCAGAACTAAAACATTTGTATGAACTTGCTTCTAAAAGGGATATTAGCGGTGAAATGAGAATCCCGGGATGTACATTTCATTATTTTTCTTTGATACCCGAAGAACGATTAAAGATGCTTGAACCGTTAATGCTGTCAAAAAATGATATGGGGTTATGGAATTATAGTCCAAGTTTTATTTTACAGCTTGACAGACAATTTAGTGATTCCCAGATAAATCTAATGTCAAAGCTTGCTGATTGTAAAGTTAACGGTTGGAATTTACGCCAAATTGCGACAAATCCTTATATTAATCATGAAAAAACTGTAGAAAAAGCTCAGGGCCTTAAACAACTGTTTGGGGATAAACTCAGAGAAATAGAGTTTCTCTCTAATAGAAACGGTGAGAATTTTTTAAGTGCGGATATTCAACTCCCTCATCGTGAAGATAAACCTGATTATCAAAACTTTATGCGAGTTTTTTCTTTGTTGGATGATGATGTTAATCCTGCAGCGAAAAAATCCAAAATGACTGAAATTGACAGCTATATTAGTGATATTTATAAAAATCTTGAAAAGAAAATGTATATTTTTACGGCAAAAGATTTAGATAATTGTATTGATGCGGTTATTAAGCAAGTCCCAGAAGCAAATGAATATGAAATTCTAAGAACAATGCAAAGATTAACTCAATTTGCAGATTATGCTTCTTTAAATAAAATTGCAAAAAATATAAATTGTGAGTTACACCCTGTTGGTGGTATTAATCCGTATTTTTATTATTTCAGTAAAAAGAAATTTATATTTGACTTGCCAAAATCTCCGGATAGTAAAAAAGCAGCTTTTGTTACAAAAGAGGATATTCATAGCAAAGTATTCCATAAAATTTTACAAAGAGCAAAAGGCAGTAATATTGAGTGGATAAATCTTGAAGGCTGGTCTGATGGTATAAATCTTTTTTCGGATAATAAAACACTTACAGAAAAAACAGTAAAAATATTAAAACGTGCGAAAAAGTTACAAACAAAAAATGAAGAGTATACTTTCAATGATGCTCTTAGCGGAGTTTTAAACAACGAAGTTATATCAAGTATGAAAAATTACGGGTACGAAGTTAAAACAATATCTACTGATACTCCGGCTACAAGGGATGTTATTCTATCTCAGTTAAACCCTGTAATGCCTACCAGAAGTTTGTTCAAATCTACTATTGAAACAATCTCCGGATATTATACGCACAGTACAAAATCTAATAAGTTTAAAAATATGTGTATTAAAATTGCAGAATATTATCAGGATAATTTACAAGTATATTCAAAGCAGCGAATAATAGAGAGTTTAAAAATATTAAATGATGCTATTCATCAGTATGCAGGCATTAATGGTGTCAGTCCTGAAAATATCTATTTTATACTACCAAATGTAGTTGATAGTGAATATAAAAGTTTTGAACTTATTACAAAAATGTACTGCGATTTATTTAGTATTCCGAAAGATAAATTGGTAAGGATTAATACTTTTAAAGATGTTAATAATTATCCTAAAAATTCAGCATTTGTTGTTTTGGATGATATCATCGGTTCGGGTGATTCAATGATGAGGTTGGGTGATTACAGGCACTGTGCTAAATTACTTAATAAGGATAAACATATATTTTTCTGTCCGGTTACAGCAATGCAAAAAGGTGTTAATTATATTAAATCGCAAGTGAAACGTGCTGACCGTGAAACTAAAGATGAAGTATTATCACTTTATGGTAATGTTGTTCAAAAAAATAATATTGCTATGGATTTTATTATAAGCGGATTAAATCCAATACTTAATACAAATGTATTAGGTGATACCGGTCATTGTAACGCAGGTCTTTGTCAGGTATTTCCTTATATGAGTCCTGATAATGATTCTGCTCTTGCAAGTTATATTATAAAATTCTTCGTTTCTGATATGCGGTGTATAAAAAATAAATCAAATTTGTTACCTATAATTGAAGAAAATACTTATTATTATGATATTTTTGGTACAGATAAAGAACATTTGCTTACAAATGCTAAACGTGTATATACTCCTAAATCTCCTAACATATTTTTGGCATTTTTTAGGAAAATGTTTGCTCAAAGCTGATAATTGAAATAAAACGCAAAAAAAAACGACTGAAAAGTCGTTAGGGAAATTAAAAGGGAAATTAAATTTTATAAATATTTTAATAAAGTATTCTGTTTTTTTGCATATTGAGATATTTGACGATAATGTCGCCAACGTTGTAGAAACTCAGTCTCATCCTATCCCTATGCGTTAAAGGTCTTAAATGTATCTTGTGTATTCTTCTGAATAACTTTTTCGACAGCTTCCATTTCGGTTGAAATTGCTTTTTGTTCTGTATCCAACTGTTTCAATCTCAATTCTAATGTTCTGTCTTCTGCCTGGATAACTTCAATCTTGCTGTTGATATCCTGTACAGATTTTTCGTATTGTGATTTATTATATTCGTACTGATTAAGAGCATCGTTGTAAGCTGCCTGATCAGTAGTAGTGTTAGTAGCTAATGAATAAGTTCTTGTATTGCCGTCAGAGTCGAATAAAGTGATGTTGATGTATCTGCCGCTAGAGTCTTTTTCTAACATAGCTTTAGCACCTTTAATTTCATCACGTTCAACTTCTGAACCAACGGTATATGCCGGAATATAAGTTTGAGTATTATCTTTATCACTCCAAGTAGTTTCCGGTTTAACAAAATCGTATTGATTATAGAATGTAGGAGTCCAAGCTGAAGTAGTTGTATCTTTGCGGTAGAAAACTTTCCAAGGATTACCGCCAGAAGGTACACCATATTTATCATTCAACATTGTAATAAAATCTTCTTCTTCCTTTTTCAAGTTTTGTAATTGATCAGCAGATAATGATTTAAGATATTCATCATCACCGGTGTATGCACCTGTGCTAGGATCAATAGGTTCAATGTAACCTAAATCTCTCATTTTTTTAGAACCTACATAGTATAAATATTCATCATACGGAAGTTTTGTAGGTGCAGAGTTTTTAGTTCTTGTAACGATAGAAGAAGTCGCACCGACAACTGCGTGGTCATTAGTCCAAGTTCTTGTGTAACTAACTAAATAAGTACCGCCTTCTTGAGCAACTAACGAATTAATACTGTTTTCTAAAGCACCATCATTAAATGAATAAACTGTTTTAGTATAATCTTCAACACTAGGAGGAGTAGGAACTGTCATACCCAACAAATCGTTGTAGTAGTTAGCAGATTTGTTAGACAACATAGTACGCTGTTGGTTAACTTGTTGTCCTTCATATTCGGTATTTGTTTTTCTCGCTGTCAGACCTAAAAATCTGGCTTGAGATGCTGCCATACCCATGACGTTGTCCCTTTCATTTTAATTTCCTTATTATTAGGTACGGCTTTTTTTTTATTTTTCTTTAGCTTTTTTTATTCTTTTGTTACATTTCGTTACATTATATTTTAAAATTTACCCTTTTTAGCAATTTTTCTAAAAAATATGTTTTTATATTTATAAGGGAAAATAGTGATGTTAGAAAATCTCGATGTTCAAAAACAATATAAGGCTCAGCCTTTGGGAACGGCGGCAGGTGGTTTTGGTATGAATGTTACACAAACTACCGGTATGACTCCTATGGGTGCCGATATTAATTTGAATACCATTAATCAGCCTATTAACACAATTAATGAGGCTGCAGCTGATAGTTTTATCGGACAGAGAGTTTCTTCTTTCGCTGAAATTGATCCGTTATTACAATATGGCGTAACAATTCCGGCTTGGTTTGTTATTAATCAGGCTATGGACAGGTATCTGAAATTTTGTAAGGGCGATTATAATACAACTATTCTTGCAAAATATGGTAATTTTGGTGATAAAGTCAGCCATATTCTTTTCGATAATCCTGTAGGCAGAGTTTTTAATAAGGCTGCAAATGCCGGTAAAAGTCTGTTTAATAAAGTAATTTATAATAATTCGGCAGTTGTAAGAGCATTATTTACAACCCCATCTCAACCTGAATTAGCAATGGTTAAAAGTCAGACAGGCGGGTTTAAAACAATGCTTACCCACGATATTGTAAATGTGTGGGAAGAATTTGCTAAACCGTTAAATTCTGCCAAAGACTTGGATAGCTTAGGCTTAAAACCTAATGAAGTAAAACAGATAGAAGAACGTATTGCCAAAATTGTAGGTGAAGAAAATAAAAAAATAGCACTTCAGGCTGAAGAATTTAAAATTCTTAACAGAGGTGCAAGTGCAAAAGATATTCAAGCCTTCAAAAACATGAATGAAGCAGGCCGCTTATCATTATTAAAAGAATTAAAAATAAAAAGGCTTGGTTTCAAAGATTTACAGGAATTTGAGTTAATTAAGTCAGCTCCTGAAAAATATATGCCGAAGATTTTGGATTTGTTAAAAAATTCAGGTAATGAATTGTTTGCAAGAATAGGTTTCTCTGATAAGAATATCGGCACAAAGGTTAAGGGTGCAATTACAGGCAGAAAAGTTTATCTGTCAGAATTGTATAACAAGCTTTATGGTGCTATGGGCGGAAACCACAAAACAGTTCTTGGCAGATCTCTTGTTAAATTAAGCAATAATATCTTAGAAGGTGCAACAAATAGGATGCAGGGCGGTAAGTTTGCAGTATTACTTCATGCATACTTCCTTGCTGAAGTTCTTATTCGTGCAGCTCGTCAAGAATCTGCCAGTGATAAAGCAAAATCCTTTATTGAAAGATATGCTGAATTGATTGGTTTCTTCGTGTTTATTCCGCCTTCATTAAAAATAATGCATGCTTTAGGTGGTATGCAGTATTCGGGTATGACTCCTGAACAAGTTGAGGCTTATAGAAAAGCTAAATTAAATTACAACGAACATATAATGAATTGCGATTGGACAAAAGAAGTCGCAAAACAAAACAAAAAAGCAATCCAAGCAATGCGTCCTAAAACCTATAATCCGCTTGTTTGGGCATGCAGAAAAGTCGGTGATATTATAACCGTTGGTTTGGAACAATTCAGACCATATACTAAACATAAAGTACAAAAAGTTGACCTTACAATTTCTAATATAATGAAAAATCCAAAACAATACTTTAAAGATATTCCAAAACGTTTAGTTGATTTCTTCCATAATCCTAAATATTGGTTAAAACAGATGGCAGGTTATCCGATGAGATTTGGTTTACCGATGATTGTAATCTTGCCGTTCTTTAATAAATATCTTGTAAAAGGTGTTAATGCTATATTTGGCAAGCCAAAAGAAGGGCTTGCAGATGAAAGCAAGTATGAAGAACAAAAAGAACAAGCGGAAGCACTTGCTGCCCAACAAGGTGAGCAGCCTCAGCTTACAGAAGCTCAGATGGCAATGTTAGCTAATGCCCTTGCGGCTCAAAAAGCTCAACAACAGGTTTCACCTACCGCAAGTGTTCAGCAGATTCAAGCTCCAAACAATAAAAACGGACAAATAAGTCATACGGGAAATCCGTTCAAAAATGAACAAGTAAGTACTTCTTCAAATAATAATTCTGTTGTAGCAGCAGAGAAAAAAGATGATAAAAAAACTCAGGTCGTCGATACTCATCAATATATACCGTCTTCCGATCCGGTTGTTATTGTAAATCAAGATAAGATGGATGATGCAACCGAAAAAGCTTTAAAACGTCTTGCGTATTTTGAAAAAGATGCAATTAAAAAATTATCATAGTATTAAATAAATCCGTCTACCTGTTGCAAATACTTTAAAAAGTGCTAATATTGGTATATGGATTTATGCTTATTTCAAGGAACTTTCAATCCGATTCACAATGCTCATTTACGAGCTGCCGGTTTTGTCGTAAAAAACGGCTATGCGGACAATGTCCTTTTTATACCTGCATATGAACCGCCTCATAAAGCTGTTGATGCAGATTTAGCCGTTCACAGATTTAATATGGTAAAACTTGCGGTTGATGATATTCCTGAGTTTGAGGTTTCTGATATAGAGTATGTTAGAAAAGGAAAATCATATACATATCTCACTGTATGTGAGTTAAAGAAAAAGTTTAATATTAGTAATAAAATTAAATTTATTATAGGTACAGATGCTTTCAGAAAAATTGAGTCGTGGTACGAAGCAGATAAATTGAAAAATTTAGTACATTTCTTAATTCTTTATCGTGATAAAGATTTTAAAAAAGATGAATTTGACTGTTTATCACTAAAAGGCTATGAATTTGAATTTTTGCCGTTGGATTTTGAGGATATTTCTTCAACGGAAATTAGGTTGGATATTAGGCGTGGTATTATGCCGGAACATAAATTACCGGAAAAAGTGGAGGAGTATATTGTAAAAAATGAATTATACAGAGATTAATATTGACAATATAAAAGTATGGTTAAAAGAAAATCTTAATGAAGAACGTTATTCCCATTCATTAGGAACTGCTGAATGTGCCTGTAAACTTGCGGATAAGTATAATTTAGATAACAAAAAGGCATACCTTGCTGGATTGCTGCATGACACCGCAAAATGTTTTAAAACGGATAAATTGCTTGATATTATTAATCGTGAAGGGTTTGAGCTTGAAGAAGGTGAAATTGATAATTATAAAACCTTGCATGCTCCTGCAAGTGCCATTGTTGCCCAAAAAGAGTTTGGGATAAATGATGTAGAAATTTTATCAGCAATTCGGTGGCATACAATAGGAAAATTGGGAATGAGTCTTTTTGATAAAATAATATTTTTAGCGGATAAAATTGAGCCTAATACCAGAGATAAAGCTGCATCAGAAATTTTATGGAAAATGCTTGATGAGGAAAACGGTCTAGATAAGGCAATATTAGAATGTTACAAGTATACTATAAAAAGTTTGGTTGACAGAAACCTCAAAATATGCATCAAAACTATTGAAATATATAATTCACTACAGAAAAATTTAGTCAAATAATTTTTCATATATTCATAGTATGTATAATTTTGGCATGTTCATGATATAATAATTGCGATAGTATAAGGAAGTTTAAATGAAGATTTTAGAAGTAAAAAATAATCTGGTCAAAATATCCTATAATGCACAGGATAATTTGGTTATTTCGGGTTTTGTTATTGTAGAAGATTTGCAATATGCTTATGTTGCGCAGGTAATGAGTTTAAAAGCGGACAGTGGTTTTAATTATGCGATTGTTAAGTTACTATTCACTTTTAATGATGAAGGTGTTGTAAAAAATTACAATGGTTCTATTCCGGAGCTTGATGCAACTATAACGCCATTGTCTTCGGATGAATTGCTGGACATTCTTCCTATTGAAACTCCCCTAACTATCGGAAAATTAGCTCAACAGAATTTTATTTTAAATATCGATTTTTCTGCATTGGAAAAAAATCTTATTGTTTGTTCCGATAATGTTGAAAATACAGATATTTTGATTTCTAATTTTGCAAAGCAACTTACTGCAAATAATAATAAGTCTGTTATATTTGACACTACTTCTACTATTAATGCCGAAAATCGTTTGACTTTTGGCGTCGACTTTAAACTTCCGCTTAATTATGATACTATCAATTTTATTTATGAGCATGATTTGAACGATATTAATCCTGCAAGTAAAGCAATAATTCAGGACATTTTGATTGAAGTTCAGGAATATGCGGATACTTTAATTGATAAATTTATTCCTTTTGATTTGTTTATGCATGTTATTGATTCACAGTATAAACAGACTCAAATGCCTGAATTAGCTCTTTTGAAATCAAAATTAGTTAAATATAAAGAGGAAAATATATTTGCACAGGAAGCCAGAGAATTTCATTCTTTCCGTGCTGCAATACGCGGTAATTTGTCAACATTAATTGATATCTCAAAAGTTGATTCATTAATTCAGAAGCTGGTTCTTACTTATGCATACAGCGAAATTGATTCTTCAGATTTGTTTATGTACAGTTTGGTAAAAATTAACAATGATAACTCGGATAAGAAGTTAATGAAGAAATTAATCACTGATGAAAAGATTTCTACAACGATTGTTTGTCCGCATAATTATAAGTATGTTCGTGAACTTAAAGAGGTTGCAAATAATTTAATTTTATTTACTCCTCAAACTGTTCAACATGATTTTGCAGCTTATAATGTATTTTTGAATAAATTAAATCCTGATGAAGCTATTATTTATGGTAAAGCTACTCAGAATATCCCTCTTATTATAGAGGTTCTTCCTTTTGAAGATTTGGTAAGACTGGGCGATGAGTACAGAGAGGTATCTGAACCGACAGAAATAGTTGAATCAGTCGCAGGGGATACTTTTGATAATGGTTCTGATACTTATACTCAGGAATCATTGATTAATGATGTAGATAATACGGAGTCAGCTGAAGATAATGTTGAAACTGCAGGTTCTGTTGAAACAATTGATTCTATTGAAACGGTTGAAGAAGAAACTACCTCTCAAGAAATTCAGGAAGATTCTCAGGTTGATGAAGGAGTTCCTTTTGAGCAGCAACCTGGCATAGAAGAAAATTTTGTAGACGTTGATGAACAGGTATCCGATGATTCAGACACGATAGATGTACCTGAGGATAATTCAGTACAATTTGATGTTGAAAATCAGGGTGATTTTGAGGAAACTCAGGATAATGAGGTAATAGTTGAAGAACCTGTTGCTGAAGATGAAATTATTGAAAACGAAATTGCTGAAGATAATATTGGAGAAGACGTAATTTCTACAGACAATTCATTTGAGCAGCAAAATGATGAGTTTGCTGAATTTCAGTCAAATGATGATTTTCAGTCCGAAGAAATTAAAGAAGATATAATAAGCGATGAAGAATTTAATTCTGAGGATATTCAGGAAGATGTAATTCAAGAAGAAATTCCTCAAGAGGATGGTTTGGGTGTAGAAAATCAAGGTGATATTACATCGGAAGATGATACTCATGAAGAATTTGTTCAAGATGAAGTTCAAGATGATGTTATACCTCAGGATAATGATACTGTTTCAATTCAGGAAGATGAAGCTATTGAGGATGATTCCGCACAGCCTGTTCAGGAAGAATTTATTGAGTCTGAACCTAAGGATGAAGAAATTCCAAGTATAACAGAAGAATCTGAAGATGTTTTAACAGAGCAGGATTTAGACTTTATTGACAGTAATCCTAATATTGATAATGAAGAAGATTTTGGTACGACTGAATCACAAAATATTGATAATGAAGAAGATTTTGGTACGACTGAATCACAAAATATTGTTGATGATATTGATGATTTTAGTAATTCTGCCGAAGAATTTGAACAGCCTGTTTCAATTCAACCGGAAGATTCCGAAACCGTAATTCAGGATAGTATTTCTGAAGAATATCCTGCGTTAGATACTGTTGAATCTCAGAATAATAATTATCAGCAAGAGAGTGTTGTTTTACCTCAAGAGGATTTATTAGGTAACGATTTTGAAAATCAGGATTTGAATATGGATGACTATTCTGGTGCTGATAATTCAAATGTTGTTCCTATATATCCGGCCGAGGACGAAACTCCTATTTCTGATGAAGTACCTATGTTTGAACAAGGTGACAGAGTGTCTCATCCAAAATATGGTGAAGGTGTTGTTGAAAAGATGGTAAAATTCGGTAACAAAGTTTTATGTTCAATTAATTTTGCCAATGGCAGACGCCTCTTAGATCCTACTATTTCTCAGATTGAAAGATTATAAGGCAATTAAATTTAGTTAATATAAAAAGTCCGTTATTTGTGTAACGGACTTTTTTGTAACAATAATCTTTTATTCTATTGATATTATTTAGCGGCAGCTGCAGGTTCTTTTTTAACTGCAGGTTCGGCAGCATCCTGATTAATTTGTTCAGGGTTAAGAATTGCACAATTTGTATTGTTAACTTGCATAAGTTGTGCAAATCTTTGTAAATCAGCTTGAATTTCAGGGAAGGTATTGTAGTGCATAGGGATAACAGTTTTAGCACCTAACCAATCTGCTGCAACAACGGCATGTTCTACATCCATTGTGTATGTGCCGCCAATAGGTAATAACGCAATATTCGGTCTATACAGTTCTTTATAAGTTTTCATTTCTGAATGTAAGCATGTATCTCCTGCGTGGAAAATTCTTACCCCTTCAATATCAAATATTATGCTTGCAGCAACACCGCCGTATGTACCGTCAGGTAATGTGCTTGAATGGTATGCAGGTAAAAATATTGCTCTACCCCAATCATAGTTAAGCCAACTGCCTAAATTAACAGGTCTTGTTTTACATTTTTGTTTTGAGCAATAACCTGCAACTTCTGCAATAGCTGTAATTGGAGCTTTTTTGTTTTTAGAAATCTCAATAGCTTCTCCTAAATGATCGGAATGACCATGTGTTACAAAAATGTCGACAATATTTGATTTTTTGTAGTCATATTTGTCGTTGTTTGAAACAAACGGATCTACAATAATTGATTTGTCTCCTGTTTTAAATTCGAATGCACTGTGTCCGATATACTTTAAATCTACCATTTAAACATCTCCTTATTTCCTTAAATACACAAAACTAAATTTATATTATTAGAATAGCATTATTTTTGGTAAAATACAAGTATGAACTACATTAATTTAATGAAAAGATGTTTTGAATTGGCAAAAAAGGCTGAGGGGCACGTATCTCCCAACCCTCTTGTCGGTTGTGTTATTGTAGACAATGACGGAGATATTATTTCAGAAGGGTTTCATGAACAATATGGTTCTAACCATGCCGAACGTAATGCTATATTGAAAGCAGATGATAAATTGTTGAAAAATTCAATTTTGGTTGTTAATTTAGAACCTTGTTCTCATTTTGGCAAAACACCTCCGTGTGCTGATTTAATTGTCGAAAAAGGCATAAAAAAAGTCGTAATTGGGATGAAGGATGTTAATCCTATTGTTGCAGGTAACGGGATTAAAAAATTGAAAGATGCAGGTATTGAGGTTGTTGAAGGCGTTTTAGAGGATGATTGCAAAAGTTTAAATGAAATTTTTATAAAAAATATGACTGAACATAAGACTTTTGTTGCAATTAAGACTGCAACTACTATTGATGGTAAAATAGCGGCTTTTAACGGTTCTTCAAAGTGGATAACTTCTGATAAAGCAAGAGAACATGTCAAATTTATCAGAAACAGATACGATGCAATTTTAACCTCATCGGCTACTGTATTGGCGGATAATCCTCATATGGTCCACAAAAAAAAGATTATTCTTGACAGAAGTTTAAAAACGGATTTTGATAATGCTGAAATATATAAAACAGGACTTTCCTATGTATTTTATGACGAAAAATTAATTCCGCCTCAAAATCGCAGTAATATATTGTTTATTCCTGCTAAAACCAACGCTGATAAATTAGATTTGAAATTTGTTTTGGCTAAAATCTATGAATTTGGGATTATGAGTGTTTTAGTCGAATCCGGCGGACATTTAAACGGTTCGTTTTTAGATTTTACCGATAAAATTTATCAATTTATTGCTCCAAAAATTCTTGGGGATAATAAAGGACTTTCCTGTTTTGATTATCGTTCTGTAAACAGTATTGATGCTGCCATAAAATTTGAAATAGAGGATGTACAACGGTTTGTACCTGATATTTTAATTACATATAAAAATAAGTCATACAAAAACTGATATTTGCATGACTTATTTGGTAATCTTTTTTATTTTTCTATTTTTTTAGTTCATATTCAGGGTTTAACCACTGTTTAGCTACTCCCATAAATGTAAACGGTAAATCATTTCCGCTATATTTACCTTTAACGACGATATTATCTTCATTAACTTCCAAGATACGCTCTGTCGTCAAAACAGTTGTTTCACCGCCGTATGTTGTTGAAGTATAATAGGTTCTGCCTTTTTTATCAGTATGTGGTTTTGTTGTCGTATATTCATCAGTCGTTGAAGTTCGTTCGGTTCTCCAGATATATAACTTGTGACCGGCTATAGTTTTTTCTTCTTCAGGATAACCCCAACGATCAATAACCCTGTCTATATGACAACCTATCCAACTATTCATTACCGTGGTCATTGTGCTATCTATACCAAAACCAAAACTTTGAACTTGGAATAATAGCATAAATAATCCTATACAAAATATCTTCTTCATAGCTACTCCTTTTTGATTACTTTATCATAAAAATTTCGATAATCAATATATTCTTTACTTTAGATTTTCAGCGTTCTATCATGTTATTGATAGGGAGAATGACATGTATAATCCGAAATCGCTAAAAGCCGAGGAATTTATAGATAATCAAGAAGTGCTTGATACTTTAGATTATGCCGAAAAAAATAAAGATAATATAGAGTTAATTGATTCTATATTATCAAAAGCAAAAGAAAGGAAAGGGCTTTCTCATAGAGATGCTTCCGTACTTCTTGCGTGCGATATAAAAGAAAAGAATGATGAAATCTTCAAACTTGCAAAAGAGATTAAGCAAGATTTTTACGGAAACCGAATTGTTTTGTTTGCTCCCTTGTATTTGTCAAATTATTGTGTGAACGGATGTGTATATTGCCCATATCATGCTAAAAACAAACATATCCCAAGAAAAAAACTGACTCAGGATGAAATTAGAAATGAGGTTATTGCTTTACAGGATATGGGACATAAACGTCTTGCTTTGGAAACAGGCGAAGATCCTGTTAATAATCCTATTGAGTATGTATTGGAGTCTATTAAGACGATATATTCAATTCAGCATAAAAACGGTGCGATAAGACGTGTTAATGTTAATATTGCCGCTACTACGGTAGAAAATTACAGAAAGCTTAAAGAGGCTGGTATTGGTACTTATATTTTGTTTCAGGAAACTTACGACAAAGAAAGATATGAAAAACTCCATCCGACCGGACCAAAGCATAATTATGCATATCATACCGAAGCTATGGACAGAGCTATGGAAGGCGGTATTGATGATGTCGGGTTAGGTGTACTTTACGGATTATCTACTTATAAGTATGAATTTGCAGCACAATTAATGCATGCAGAACATCTTGAGGCTGTACACGGTGTAGGCCCTCATACAATAAGTGTTCCAAGAATAAGGAAGGCTGATGATATTGACCCTTCTGCTTTTGAAAACGGTATAGATGATGATACTTTTGCAAAGATTGTAGCTTGTATAAGAATTTCTGTTCCGTATACAGGAATGATTATTTCAACAAGAGAATCAAAAGAATGTCGTGAAAGAGTGCTTGAATTAGGTGTTTCACAAATAAGCGGCGGTTCAAAAACAAGTGTGGGCGGATATTATAATCCTATGCCGGAAAAAGATGATTCCGCACAATTTGATGTATCGGACAGAAGACCGTTAGATGAAGTTATGCGTTGGTTAATGGAATTAAATTATATACCGAGTTTTTGTACTGCGTGTTATCGAGAAGGCAGAACAGGCGACAGATTTATGTCTATTTGTAAAAACGAACAAATTCATAATTTCTGTCATCCAAATGCCCTTTTGACTTTAAAAGAGTATTTAGAAGATTATGCCTCTGCTGAAACAAAAGCTGTTGGTGAAAAACTTATTGCCAGAGAGCTTAATACCTTTGAAAATCAAAAAGTTGCAGAGGATGTTGCAGGTAAATTAGAAAAAATTCACTCAGGTGAAAGAGATTTTAGATATTAGATTTGTTGTTGCGAAAAATTAAAAATATACTGTAATTTTCAGCATAAATATTAATCTCAATAAATAATTTGCAACAACTTAAAATTTAGATTATGATTGTAGAATGAATTATATATTTTACATTTTAATTATTGTATCTATTATCGCAGGTGCTATAAACGGAAAGTTAAGTGATGTTGTTAATGCTATTTTAAGTGGTGCTGAGCTTTCTGTTAAGGTTGCTTTTTCGCTTATCGGAATTATGGCATTTTGGCTTGGGATGATGCATATTGCAGAAAAAGCAGGACTCGTCAGCTTATTATCAAAATTGGTGAAACCTGTAACAAAATTTCTGTTTAATGAAATACCTGAAGATTCGTCGGCTATTGGTGATATAGCTATGAATTTTTCTGCAAATGCACTTGGTCTATCAAATGCCGCTACTCCGATAGGACTTAGAGCTATGCAGGAGCTGCAAAATCACAATAAGGACAAAAAATCAGCGTCAAATGCTATGTGTATGCTTTTAGCAATGAATACCGCAGGATTTCAACTTATTCCGGCTACTGTTTTAGCTGTATTAGTCAGTGTAGGGTATAATAATCCTGCTCAGATTATTGCACCAACGTTTATCGTAACATCGATTTCATTTTTGTTTGCTATAACCGTTGCAAAAATACTACAAAGGTTTTGGAAACCTCAGGAAGATAATGCGGGAGGTGAAGAATAATGCTCCATTCTGCGTTAGATTTGATTTCTCTGTGGGCTTTGCCTGTTATTATAATTACAATACTTACTGTCGGTTTAATTAAAAAGATACCTGTATACGAAGTTTTTACAGAAGGTGCTAAAGAAGGATTTAAGATTTCCGTAAATATAATCCCTTATTTGGTAGCGATAATCGTTGCTATTTCTATGCTGAGAGCTTCGGGTGTAATTGAACAGATCGGAGTTATCTTTGCTCCGTTATTAACAAAATTCAATATCCCTGTTGATGTTACTCCGATTATGATTGTTCGTTCTTTATCAGGTTCGGCAGCTCTGGGTATTTTTTCTGATATAGCACATAATCTTGATCCGAACAGTTATGCAACAACTTTGTCCGCAATTATGGTAGGAAGCAGTGAAACTACGTTTTATGTACTTGCAGTTTACTTTGGTGCTGTCGGTATATCTAAATTACGTTTTGCCTTATTAGTCGGTTTATTGGCTGATATTGTCGGAATTATTGCTGCGGTTACTGTATGTAATCTTATGTTTGCGTAAGTAATTTGGTATCGTATTGATTTACATTTGTCCAGCTTTGAGTATACACATCCGTATACGGCTCGACCGCTGTTTTTACCAGCACTGCATAATTAATATCAATGCAGTTGATTTTCGGGATATATTCTGCAACAAAATGTTTACCGCCGCAATTATGGCAGAATTTTTCTTCTGCGGTTATTTCTCCGTCTTTTAGTATTGCTTTTAATTTTATTCCGCAACATTCGCATCTTACAAGATACCAACGGTTTTCAATTAATTTGCCGCAATCAGGACAGTAAGCACATTCATCCTGTGGTGATACTTTTTTATGTTGACATTCTTTTTTATGTTGGAAAAAATTTAGTAAACTCATATATTTCTTTTAAGGATAAGATTGATTAAGTCAACTTTTTACAAAATACAAGCTAAAACCATTAGTATCAGTGTACCGATTTGCATCGCAGTAGCGAGATTTTGGGTAAATTTATTGGAGTCATATTTGCCGGCTGACTTTTCGGCATTATAGGCACTTGTTACTCTTTCCATTCGTGTTTCGTAATCGTCGTTTGAAAATTCTGTACCAAACATTGCTTGTTCAATTCTTGATAACCTGTGTTCGTTAGAGTCGTTGTTAAAGTTTTGTTTAAAGATTTTCTTTTCTATTGTTGATAATGAAGTGTTTTTAGGTTTGCGAGCCGTATGCGGCAAACCTGTATCATAATAATCTCCAAGTCTGTTGTTTTTGTCATTATAATATTCGTAATCAAAATTTCCGGGCGGCACGAATTTATCAAGATGATAATTCATATCAGCTGGTTCTATATCCCCGTCATAGAAATAATTTGAAGACTGTGCGACTTTATTGTCCATAAATCTTTGCGGTCTGATTTTTGCCTGCAATCTTTCAACCCTTGTACTCAGGTCGTCTTTATCGTATGCCTGATTGAAGGTCTTTTGCTCAAGTTTTGTTAATCGAGCATTTATTTTGTCGGTTTTATTTACTTTGTTAAATACTATCTGTTCAAGCTCATCTATTGAAGGATAGCTGACTTCTGAGGCTTCCTCTATTTCTTCTTCAAAGTATTCCGGATATTCTGCAAATGTGTCTTCTACAGGCATAATTTCCTGCCCGATAACATCGGCTGATATATCTTTGTTTAATTTACTAATTCGTTCGTTTTCAGATTTATTTGAAGTTGTACCGTATACAGATTTTTCTATCCTGTTTAATCGTTCGATGTTTGATTCGTTTGAATACTGAAATCCGTATAAAGATTCTTCTATTTTACCCAACGTGCTTTGAGTTGGTGTAACGGCATTTGCTGATTGTACAAGTGCAGTTAAAAGTGCGATTAAAATAATGTATTTTTTCATATGGCAAAACTCCTTAGGCTTAGAATAAATTTTGTTGTAAAAATATTCTAGTGATAAGAGTTCTAATTTTTTTGATTTTGAAATTTATTATTAATGCTTAGGATTAATGTATTATTTATAAAAATTACTTCTCTTAAATGTTTATATTAATGTCTAATATAAAACTCTTAAAAATAATAAAGCAACCTGTTCAGGTCTGAACAGATTGCTTTTTGCGTTTACTATGTTTTGTTTTATTATACGTGGAGGATAAAACCGCCTTTATCGGCATTTTCTAATTTTTCGCCTTCAATTTTTGCTCTTAAATTTTTAATGTATTTGTATACATAATCTCTTGGTAAATCTAATAATTCAGCCAAATCTTTTGCGTATACAACTTCATTTTGATGTTCTGAAAAGTAATCAAATACTCGTTGTTCTCTGTCAGTTAAAGCTTTCTTAAATACTACACGTATTTCATCTCTGAATGAATTACCTGTTGTTTTCGAGTCAATAATAGCTTTTTTAATCTTTTCTGCTTTTTCTGATTTTATAGAGGAAGCAGCTTTTGTTTTTGCTTTTGCTGATTTAGCCGCACTTTTAGCTGTTTCAGCTTTTTTTGCGGTAGTTGCAGTCTTAGTTGCAACTTTTGCTTTCTTTTCTTTAGTTGTTTCTGTTTTTTCAAAAGCAGTTGAATTTAATTTAAGCTTAGATAAAGAGAATGGTGATGGTGCAATTTCCTGTTCTCTGTCAAAAGCTCTTTGAGCTATTGTTGAAATTCTTTCTGTTTTAGCTTTTACCCAATCATTTTCATTAGATACGACAGGTTGGCCGTGTAAAACGATATCAGCCAAATCGTTGGTATGTTTATCTTCAGCGATTTTTTTACCTAATCTCGCAGCAAATTCTTCTAAAGTAATTTTTTCTAAAGAACTTCTCCATTGTTTAATCTCTTCTTTACTTAGAAATTCCGACATTCCTTAATCTCCTTAACTCTATAGTGTCTATTTACTTTGTATAAATACTCTATCACGAACCATGCCCAAAAGTTCAAAATGTTTAGTAACGTAAATTTTTGTCAAGAAAGGTTACAATTTTTAATAGCCGGGTTTACAATAAGATGCTTGTTATTGCCTGTATTTTTCCCATCTTTTATGAAATTCTTTTTCTGCGTGTGAGGCTTCTTCTTCAGTATATTTATATTTTGAAAGACTTATTAAAACTCTGCCTTCTGATGCTTCCAACATTTTTTGTTTAATTTTATACGGGTAAGTTTCATTCCCTTCTAATTTTCCGTTATGAATTTCTGCTATAACATCATCAATATATTTTTGCATATGCTGAGGAATTTTAGGAAATCTTTTTATGTACCATGCAAGTGGCATATTTTCTCTAAATCTGTTGCCGCTTGCTGTTGTCCAAAGGAAATTTCCTATTGTATTCAATCCGCCGAGAGATTGAGGTATTATATGTTCAATGGAACCCGTGGATGCAATAAATATTCTTCTGACGGCTTCGGTTTGACTTCTGCCCGAATATTTAACTATAAAGGCATTTTTACTGCTTCCTGACGTAGGCAAAAATAACGCTTTGTTTTTTATATCATTAAAAATTTCTTTTTCGTTGTCTTTTGGCTGAATTTCTTCTAACGACGATAGAAATGCTTTACGTTTAAAAGAATCTTTTTTATGGTCATTAAGTATAAGTTGGCGGCAGTGAGTGGTCTTTGCTCTTAATTTTAGTGCTGTTGTCGGGGATAGCTTGCAGGATAATTTATCAACATCATCAAGTACACAAAATTCTTCTAATTTTAAGCGTGTTAAACAATTTGTATAAAGCATTTGTAAGCAATTTTGTACGTTATCGTTAGGATTAAGCTCCGCAAACTCGCTAAAAATTGCATAAATTGATTTTTCTGTTGGCAAAAGATTATTTGCATATTCTGACAAAAGATTTACTGCATCTTCTGCCGTTTTACAATTTGTCAGACCTCTTTCAAAAGGTTTCAGTGCCGTACCGGGTATAATTTTAATTCCTGTGTACGGACAAGTGATATTCCTTAATTTTCTTAAAGGTTTGCCGGCAGAAGTTGAACCTTCAAAAGGAATATCATAATAATACTTAAGATAATTTTCTTCTGTTATAATTTTTTGCTTTTTTGGCATATGTACTACTATTATAACATTCTTTTTAATCCCTCGCAATACTTATGATATTCCTAGGTTTTTCGGGAAGCTATTTTGTGATATTATTTGTTTATGAAAGATTTTAGTGAGAAGAAAACTCAATTTTGGCTTAATACGGCTCATTTTACAAATGATATTTATACCGGTATGTTAAATCCGATTATGCCGTTTATTGCGGCAAAATTGGGTATTACTATGGCTATTGCAACCATTGTATTAAGCCTATCTCATATTTGTGCGTCTTTGTTGCAGCCAATATATGGATTTTTTGCAGATAATCTGCATAGGAGAGTCTTTATTTTTTGGGGAATATTGTTTACTTCGCTTTTTATTTCACTTGCCCCGTCTGTCAATAATTTAGCCTTGTTAATAGCTTTTGTTATTATCGGAAGTATGGGCTCAAGTTTTTTTCATCCACAGGCTTTGGGTTTGGCTGTAAGATTTACTAAAACGGATATAGCCAAAAATATGGGTGTTTTTATGGGACTTGGAACTTTAGGTTTTGCATTGGGGCCTATTGTTTCTTCAGGTATTACTCAGTTATTCGGACTTGAAAAAATTCCGTTTTTAGCGGTTCTTGGTATTACGGTTGCAATTTCAATGTTTTATTTTATCCCTAAGATTAATCAGGACGGACTTGAACAAAAATCTCATGAGGACTTTATTCATACGTTTAAATCTATTTTATCCAATCGAAGATTAAATTTGCTGAATTTAATTGCAATGTTAAAAACTCTTGTGACTACTTCATCCTGCATTTTACTCCCATTTTTATGGAAGGGATTAGGGCATAGTGCTTTTTATATCGGCTTTGCTTTATTTGCATTTAATTTTGCCGGCGGATTAGGTGCATTTATAAGCAGAAGATTTGAATTAAAAGTCGGTACGAAAAATGTCTTTTATTTTTCAATGATATTAACTTTTCCTATGATGTTGATTTTTATGCTTACATATAAAGTTTTCCCGACATTTGCTTTAACAGTATTTATTCTTATGGGTTTAATACAATGGATGGCAGTACCTGTAACGATGGTAATGGCTCAGGCTACTATTCCTGAATATAAAAGTATTATCGGCGGCTTTATAAACGGATTTTCTTGGGGTGTTGTTGCAATTTTAATGACGGGTATCGGTTTTATAGCTCAAGCTAAAGGCATAATTCCTGTTTTGGTTACTGTTTCTGCAATTCCTGCGGTTTTATCTTTCCCTATAATAAAAAGGTTATTCAAATTATTAGATGAAAAAGAACTTGAAAATTAAATATGTTCTTGCTAAGATTGTGTAGAAAGAAAATAAGCGCCCGTAGCTCAGCTGGATAGAGCGTTTGGCTACGAACCAAAAGGTCGGGAGTTCGAATCTCTTCGGGCGTATATTACGGGACATAACTTCTGTTATGTCCCGTAATGTCTATTTAAAGACAGTTCGAAGAACCCACAAAGCTATAGTTTTGTCAGACGTTCGAGAGGATTTTTTGCAGAGGGCAAAGTTATTTTCTTTGTAGCAAATATCATTTGCAATAAGAAAATATGAAGACACGTTTAATGCAAAAAATCCGATACAATCTCTTCGGGTGCAATAAAAAAGATAGGGTTTGTCCCTATCTTTTTTATGTATTTTACTAAGTATATGAAATTTTTTATAAAAAACAGATATTAATAACCTGATTTTGGCTGGTCTTGTGTTATGTTCATTGAGCCGATGTATGATGCGGCTTTCTTTTCATCTTCAGTTGGAGTTTCAATAGATGGTTTAACAAACATTCTTCCGTCAGCTTGAATGTATATGTAAAATCTATCTTTACCAACAGTGTTAGGAGCTGTGTCTGCACCGTTCACGTCAACCATTATTTTAAGTGCTTTAGCACGGCTTTCCGGTCCAATGTAACCAGCAAAATCAGATGCCGGAATATAATAAGCGATACCATCTGAGGTTATTATATTTGGCGAACCACTGACTCCATTAGATGGGAGAGTCGTTCCATTTGGTCTGTTAGTACTGATTTTGTTTATGTGGGCTGCAAATAGCTGAAGAAATTTGGTATTACCTTTATAAGTATTCCCATTATAAGTTACTTCTTGAGTATTATCAAATCCTTTATATGAACCAAGCTCAGGATATAATGATTCATCTGTTACCATATCATAAACAGTTCTTTCTATGACGTAGTAGGCTTTTTTAAAGGTTACCTTGGTTTTATCCGGTCTGATTTTACTCATAACCGGTAACATAATTGATGCCAAAACCCCCATTACAGCCAGTGTAACCATAACTTCAGCAAATGTAAAAGCTTTTATTTTTATTATCATAATATATCCTCATTTTATTTTTTGAAAAGGTCCGTCTGTTTTAGTAAAGAACTTTGATTTTCTGAGGTAAATGAAGTTCCGCCGTCAGAATCATAATTATTACTTGAAGAAGAACCTTTTTTCTCTCTTCCATAAAAATCTACATTACCGTATTTATCTACATTTATTTTAAAAATATCAGGGTCTTTACCGCAAGCACTTCCGTTAGCGACATAGCAGTTTGGTCCTTTGGCTTTACCGTTAACATCAACATAGATTGCATGATAATTTTCATCATTAAAATCTGTTATTGGTAAGTACCATGCTATACCATCAACTGTTGTAATAGTCGGGCTAACATTAACAGTTTTTGCAGTTAAACCGGATTTTGGCGTACAATCTATATTATCATTATTTGTACTGAGTTTACGTGCAAATATTTGGCAGAACTTCTGTGCTTTCGTATATCCGTTAGAATCTGCTCCGTATTCATTACCCATATATACAACACGTTCAGTATTATTAAATCCGTCATATTTTTTTACACCATCTTTGCCGATACGAGGATAAATCTCGTCATCATTATACATTTCATAGACTATTCTCTCTGTTACATTGGCAGCTTTTTTAAAAAGCGACTTACTCTTATCAGGTGTAAACTTTTTCATAGCAGGTATCATAATTGCAGCTAACACACCTATAACAGCAATTGTTAACATTGTCTCTGCCATAGTAAAAGCATATTTCTTATCTAACATACTATTCCTCATCAATAAAAATCAACTACTTTAATTTAATTATAACATGCCGTTAACATTAATGCAATATATTTAATTCATAGATTGACAATTATTGCAACAAAAGTTATAATAAGTATATAATGTTATTTTGGGAGGTATGATGAAAAAATTTAAGGCGTTCACTTTAGCAGAAATTTTGATAGTTTTCGTTATAATCGGTATCATAGCTACGGTTGGTGTGAATACCGTAAAACCTTGGGAGAAAGCTCTAAAATATTCTTATTCAAGGATATACAACGCTTTGGCTTTGGCTACATACAATGCTGTTGTAAATGGGCCTAGAGCCGAACATTCTTTCCCCGATGGGCTTGCAGGTTCAACAACAGAAAATCAGGGACCTGAAAAATTTTGTCAAGATTTGGCTTACTTCATGAACAATGTTGAAACTCATTGCGGCAATCCTCCAATAACTAAAGCTGAGGGCAAT
>Ga0247611_10003048_pt1 | contig 25609 bp, 19 predicted proteins | sample 177DNAGHGhighgp2_FD_192422 | JGI IMG/M metagenome (GOLD analysis project Ga0247611, IMG submission 192422) | Sheep rumen microbial communities from Palmerston North, Manawatu-Wanganui, New Zealand - 1770 DNA GHGhigh gp2 | ecosystem: Host-associated > Mammals > Digestive system > Stomach > Rumen... | reverse complement strand
TAAAGGTATAGGTTTAATGAAAATATTTTTGCGTATCTCAATTTTTTATAGTATCTTTGCAGCGTCTTTTGATTAGTAAACCTTTTCCGTACTCCGGTCAACCTTTTTAGGAATCGAGTCAAAAGTTTACGATTTTTAAGATAGCATCTCAGTTATCGAGTCAACCTTTTTCAGTTTTAGTCACTATTTTTCTCACTCATACAATAAATTCCTTTCTCGGTCATCTCCCGCTTATTGGTCGGTGGAGATTATCTCCCATCCAGCATTTTAAGGTCTGACTCCAGTTCTTTTAGACTCTGCAAATGCTCCTCTTCCTTTAACTGATGTTGGTATTTCTGATACTCCTCATTGGCTTTTTGCACTGCCAACTCATGAGATATTCGTCCGGCATCTTCCAATATCGAGCGTTGATTCATCGTCAGAACCATTCGTAGCCTTTCAACCCAATCTGCCATATACATTGGGACATGTGCCATGGCTTGCGCTTCTGCAAAAGCTAAATATTGCTCAACAATCAATTTTAACAGCCCCACTTCCTCTTCCGTCAAATAATTCTTCCCAACATCAATATCCGACTTCAAAACCTTTCCTTGCTTTTCGGTAGAAGTTAAACCCATTTGCGGCAATGCGGCATTGGCTCGATAATACACTAACTCTGCAGCCGTCTTTCCACTCACAGCCCATAGCAACTTATTCTGTACTTCTTTGAAGAACTTGAGCGTTATCTCGTCTGAAGGATCGTAATCTATGCTTGTCTTGTAAATGTCTTTTATCTGTTGATAGAAAACGCGTTCTGACAAACGGATCTCGCGTATCCGATCTAACAAGTCGCGGAAATAGTTCATCGAGTTACCACGTTTGAACCGCTCATCATTAAGAGCTACGCCCTTGATGATATAATCCCGTAAGCGCTGCGTTGCCCATATACGGAACTGGGTACCTTGGTGCGACTTTACACGATAACCTACGGAAATGATCACATCTAAGTTATAGTAAATAGGCGCTTTTCGCATAAATTCGGAAATCCCGAATTTGTGGGTCGTAGTCTCTTCCTGCAACTCTCTTTCTTCATAGATATTCTTAATATGCTCATTGATTGTCGAAGTGGCTTTCCCGAAAAGGACTGCCATTTGTTGTTGCGTCAGCCATACCGTCTCGTTCTCGAACAGCACATCTACCTTTATAAGTCCGTCCTCGGATTGATAAATCACTATTTCATCATGTCGTTCTTCCATATTCTTTTAATTCAGCGCACAAAATTACAAAAAAAAATCCAAATATAAAAATATTTGGACTTAAAAATGATTTTTTTCTAATTTTTGTAATAATATTTCACAAAAAATGCACATAGATTAAGGCGTGATCACTTCATCATTCCATCAAACAACTTCTTGACATTATTGTAAACGCGGTGCTTATATCTGACATCCAACGGAATCTGACCAATCATAATCATCATCTTTTCTGCCTCTTGGATTCGTTTCTCCCTATCCTCTATTGTTCGCAGTTTTTGCGATTGGGCATCCCATTGTTTCAGTTCATCCAATTGCTTAACTTGTTCCACCATATCACTCTCAATAATCTGCTGCACATCTCCCTGATGATAGAACTCTATCATCTCAAACAGATTGGCTCTATAGATTCTCCAGAAATTGCGCAGACGCGCCAAATGCGGATATTGCGATGTATCCAAACTATTTATGAATTGTTCGAACTCCGTATGCGAGCCGAAAATCTGCTGCCAGAACGGTTCGCACGCAACTGAATTCACATCCGGTGCAGTACTCTGTCCTCCTAAACGCACGAAGTTATCTATGTATGCAGCTGGTGCTTGCTCGATCACTTCTCTCATCTTCTTGCAGCAATCCGCATCCAAGAATATCTTCGTTGTATCCGGGTCAATATGGTCTATACATAAGTAGAATACACGAATCAACAAATCAAAATCATTCTCCTCCGGATTCGCCATGTACTCATCGCACATACGATTGAATCTCTCGCGGATAAGGGATGCCATCCTATCTCTATCAATAACATATTCCCTGTTTTTCGTATCGTAGTACAAATCCGGCACCACCCCTGATAAAATACTTACATCTCCTCGCGTCCACCGGTTTCGTGCGTAATATTGCATAATTTGTGTTTCCAAAAGATCCGGTGCCAAATAATCCTGAATGCGCTCAAGGAATTCCGCATAGAACGTAGACTTGAAAATCTCCCAGGTATCCGGCACTACATACCGATCTCCCAAGACAGAATTGGCACATAAAATGATATATATGTATCTCTTGAGCGACTCCAGGCCATCGATATACATCCGTCCGTATTTATCCAAGGACTCAAACAACTCTTTCGTGTCTTCCGGTCGCGTGCTCAATTTTTTCATTAATCCATGCACTTGCTGTTCGGTAATCAATTCGTCAAACAAGTCGTATAACTTAATCCTTTCCCGAACTATATCTTCGCGAACGAAATATCGGGAAAACATCTCCGGCTTCCGTATTCTATTGGGCCTATCCGAATAACTTCTAATACTTGGGAACATAGCACCCAATATTTCCTTTTCCACCGTCTCTACTGACTCATCTTTAACCAAGTCTTTTCTACTGGTAAAATAACCGCTCTTAACAAGGTATGTCATAGGGAAAGCGTAAAGAGTCTCATATATATGAGTATTATGAAATTTAAGCAACTCCAATAGCAGAAAATCCTCTATATCCAAATCCGGAGAATAAATAGTCAGCACATCCGTCCTCAGCATATTAACGAACCGCTTTGCATCCCGCATAGTCTTAATCAATTGCTTGAATGTCTGTCGATAAACGCCCATGACATCTGCTATAGATACGGCTAACTTATCTTGCTTATTCATCTGTGGGATAAGCAGATGCAACTCATCGTTCAGATAATTGATCACATCCCCTTCGGATGACAACGGCACATGTATCTCTATGCTGAAATATTTCTCAATATATGTCCTGCTATGCAGCAGTTCACCCACATGTGTTCTATCGTACGCTGCAAGATAGATGATGTTCTTAAAATTCGCATTCCCGTCTATCAGTTTCAACACCTCTATCAGCTCCGTTTTCGTCAATCGGTCAAAGTCATCAAACACAAAGATAACCTGCTTAGGCAGGTTCACAAGCACTTTTTCCAGCTCGTCTCTAATATCCGACAAACTATATGTATGCTTTATCAAAGATAAAAGAGCTTGAATCCAACTGTTTGCGCCATCTAATTGCAAAGCCGATATATACCTTTGTATCAAATGACGGACACCTGAATTATACGGTTCTATTTCGTCTGCCAACTTACTCAACGCCATCTCCTGAATCTTGGATGGGCGTGAGGTATAGCGAGGATTAAAGGATACCACATGATACTTATCCTTCGGTAGATTCGATAGTATCAAATTGATATAGGATGTTTTGCCGCTTCCCCATGGTCCGACAATACCGATTGACCACGAGTGTTCACGCGTCAATGTCTCTAGTTTCTGCTCCACCAACGCAGCTAATACGCTGAAATTTAATGTATCTTCCGCGCTATCTTGTACCGGGGCATCATAGAGATAATAATCCTGCGTCTTCGGGAAGGTGACTGTATTGTACTGTTTACGCCTATGCTCCTGATAAATGCGTGCTCCCGCGTATAGCACATACAGGAGAAGAACAAGGTCTATATACCCTATCGGAGAATCTATGAAAGAAAGAGGCGTAAAAATAAATTTCGATGAGCACAACCTGAACCATACATATATTATCAGTATCGTGCATGCAGGATAAATATGCTCTCTCCATTGGAATGAACGCTTGTAATAGTGATGCAATGCCAAAGACAAGAGCAGTCCACAAACATATACTCCCAATAGCAGATTTGCTAATGAGGCAGGTATGTCTATATACGCATTGATATGCGTTATGTACCATGTCCACCAATTCTTTTCAAACGACCATATCAGCCAACTAATTATACCTATATAGAATACGAATCTCATCAGTTTGCGGAAATATACTCCAGTCCCGTATTTTCGCCATAATTCAGCGACATGATGCTTTAGAGATGAATAAATGAAATGAATCCGCCCAACAGCCATATTGTACGAACTTTTAATCCATCTTATGATACACGCTCTATTATCGTATGCCAATACGCATATGAACAATATACAATAATAGATTACTATACCATATACCAATATATGTTCGAGGGTATTCATTTTATCTATATTCTACACCTATTACTTTGCCAAAAACTCAGCTATTCTACCACTAGCCAATCCATCCCCATACGGATTAACAGCTTTACTCATTTTTTCATACGCATCGGCATCATCAAGCAACGTACTTACCTCATTCACAATCTTCTCATAGTTTGTACCCACCAGATGCACCGTACCGGACTCCAACGCTTCCGGACGCTCTGTCGTATCGCGCATCACCAGTACCGGCTTTCCCAATCCCGGAGCCTCTTCCTGTATACCTCCCGAATCCGTCAGCACAATACTACTCTGCTCCATCAGATATACGAAACTGAGGTATTCGAGAGGATCTATTAGAAATAGATTCTTATATTTAGGATTTCGAGTTTCAAATTTCAAATTTAAATTAAGGTCTCCGAAAACCTCTTTGATTGGTTTTCGGACGTTAGGATTTAAATGCATCGGATACACAAAATCTACCTCTGGATACTTCGCCGCCAAATCACGAATAGCCGTACACATACTGGTGAATCCGTTCCCGAAGTTCTCCCTCCGGTGTCCGGTTATCAGCACCAATCGCCTACTCCCATCCAAACGCGTCGTGTCGTATCCGGCATCCTTCAGCACCCCGCGAAGTTGGCTCTGCAACGCTGCATCATTCTTAATCTTATCCACCACCATATACAGCGCATCAATCACCGTATTTCCAGTTACAAAGATTCGTTCCTCCGAAACGTTCTCTTTGACTAAATTTGCCTTCGCCAACGGAGTCGGTGCAAAATGATACGTCGCAATCCGTCCTGTCATCAACCGGTTCATCTCCTCCGGCCACGGACTGTAGATATTCCCCGTCCGCAATCCGGCTTCTACATGCCCCACCGGTATCTGCTGATAGAACGCAGCCAACGCCGCAGCCGTACTCGTCGTAGTATCGCCATGCACCAATACTACATCCGGTTGCACTTCTTTCAGCACATCGCGCATGCCAAGCAGCACACGAGAGGTGATGTCATACAAGTCCTGGTTAGGCTTCATGATGTCCAGATCGTAATCTGGGGTAATGTCGAAGATGTGCAGCACCTGATCGAGCATCTGACGATGCTGCGCTGTGACGCACACGACAGTTCTGAACTGCTCCGGCTGCGCTTGCAGCGCTTTCACGAGCGGAGCCATCTTGATGGCTTCCGGGCGTGTACCAAACACTAAAAGTATTGTTTTTCTATCTGTCATAGTATGAAAATTATACTAATTATATTTCGATTATATTAATTATATTTCTTTTTAGAGGTAATCAAAAAATGCCAAAAAATTTCAAAAATAACATCTTCATTTGTATCTTAATCTTATCAGCTTCTGCTTGAAATAACTTCCGATTTGCATAAAACGTCTCTTTGCTTTCAAGAAGCATATCGGTTTTTTATATTGACGTTTTGCACTTCGCGGTTGCTTAGTCCAATCGACTTTGGCTAATTCAGCCGCAGCGACATCATGATATTCATTGCTAAGCCAATAATCCATTAAACCGCTAATACGCAACTTGTCAAGCAGTTGCGTCCAAGCGGCTGATGTATTATGTGTTATGTTTGATGTTTTATGTATTTCTTCTTCGATAGGATCGAGATGGAAGAGCATGTGGTACTCGGGGGCATGGAGGTTGCGAGTAGCGCGTAGGGATGCAGGTACATCATTATTATAATACGCGAGGGGCTTCTCACAAAAGGCTAAAGGATAATGGAGCGCTGTTTTTGCCCATAGCAAAAAATCTTCCCCGAGTTTGATTCCAACCGGAAATCCTCCCATCTCGTCAAAAACCTTTCTCGGCATACATACTGCTCCGGTCCAAACCGGCATCTCTCCATGCAGGTATGCCTCCGGATAGTTCATATAGCCGCGATCTAAATGCAATGCCACATGTGTCTTCCCCGGCTTGTAGTACACATAGTTTGTCGCATATAGCCCCGCATCCGGATATTCCTGTATCAACCGATCTATCTCTTCCAGCATCTCCGGCTCCCACCAATCATCGGCATCCAAAAAGCACATATATTCTCCCTCTGACGCAGCCACACCATTATTCCGTGCCGCTGCAACACCTGCATTCTTCTGATCTAAAATCTTAAATCTAAAATCTAAAATCTTAAATCGTTCGAAAAACTTTTCTGCAACATCAAGCGAGTTATCAGTACTTCCGTCGTTTAATATGATTACCTCATAATCTTGGAAAGTCTGATTAACTATGCTCTCTAATGCTTTGCGAACATAATCCGCTTTATTATATAGTGGTACTATAATTGAGAATCTTGGTGCCATTTTAGGATCTTCCATTTTTCGAGCTTAAAGAGAACACGCTCCACGAACCATACCAGGCCCCAAAGATGATATTTCTTAAGTCGATCAATTTGAGTAGTCGGAAATGCATACTTATCGTAATCTGCGAGGATAGCAGGAGGCAATACTTCTTCGAGAACTTGTCTCCGCTCTTTATTACGAAGTTCTAAATTCGTCTCACTGATACCGCTACAGTCAAAGATAGTAACATCTATATCTACATATACCGGCTTCACATTCCCTAAACCAATCGCCTGTAAGAACCATTTCCAATCACTCACGATTTTTAGGTTCTCATCATATAATCCATACTTATCATACACGTCCTTGCGTATATAGCAACAATCATGATTCATCGTACTGGCATAATACTGTCTCAAACTATAATCCACCTCCTTGCTCATACCATCTAACTTCCCTGTGGAATAGTTTTTTCTAATCATATTGCCATATATAAATTCCGGATATTTTTCATTTTCAATCGCTGCTACCATACGTTCCACCACATCCGCAGCTGCTAATATATCCCCGCTATTCAATATCTGAATATATGCTCCGGTAGCCTTACGGATTCCCTTGTTCATTGCGTTGTAGATACCATCATCTTTCTCCGAAACCCATTTAATGATATGCTTAAAAAACGGATCATTATTTGGATTCGTTGCCACATACTCCTTAATTACATCTACAGAACCATCCGTACTACCACCATCGATGATGATGTGCTCAAGGTCGCGATAAGTCTGAGATGCCACAGAGGAAAGTGTCTTTTGCAAGCCTTCAACGTTATTGTAATTTATGGTTACTATTGATAATTTCATATACTCTCATAAATCTTAAATCATAATCCAGTAAGAATCTCAACAATTCTTTCAGCCGTATGTCCATCCCACAAGTCCGGAATGTCCCCCTTCTTCCACTCTCCTGCAAACAGCTTGTCTAATGCCGGTTTGATAGCTGCAGGGTTCGTGCCGATGAGCTCATTCGTTCCCACCGTACACGTCTCCGGACGTTCGGTGTTATCGCGCAGCGTGATACACGGCACTCCCATCACAGTCGTCTCTTCCGTGATGCCTCCGGAATCGGTAACAACGGCTTTGGCGCGTTCCACTAAGTAGTTAAACTCCAGATACCCCATCGGTTCAACAATATGCAGATTCGGAAGGCGTTTGGCCAGTTCAGCCTCATCACCCCAGAGGCCGTAGAACAGCTTAGCCGTACGAGGATGGATCGGGAAGATCACCGGCAAACCATGCACATTGTCAATGATTTGCTCCATCATTGCACGCAAATGGTTCTCCTCGTCCACATTAGCCGGACGGTGCATCGTCATCACAACAAACTCCTTGTCCTTCAACCCCAACTCGTCCCACACTTCCGGCTTCCTGAACCGCGCCCTGTTCGCCAACAGCGTATCAATCATCACATTCCCCACATGCCAAACACGTTGCTGCACACGCTGGTTAGCATACTTATCCTCAGGCAGCATATCGCTTTTGACTTTTGACTTTTGACTTTCGACTAATTCGGCTCCCTGCCGAATCAGATTACGATTCGCCACGTCAGATGTCGTAAACATATAATCAGCCAAACTATCCGTCACCATGCGGTTGATCTCCTCCGGCATCGTCAGGTCCCAACTGCGGATTCCTGCTTCCACGTGACACACTTTCGTGTTCAGTTTTTTCGCCACAATCGAGCAAGCCATGGTGCTTGTCACATCGCCCACAACCATCACAATATCAGCAGGATGCGCCAAGAGTTCTTTCTCAAACGCCACCATGATAGCAGCCGTTTGTTCAGCTTGACTTCCACCACCGCAACCGAGATTCACGTCCGGAGCCGGAATGCCCAACTCCTCGAAGAACGTGTCACTCATGTTCTTGTCGTAATGCTGTCCCGTATGCACCAGCCGGTAGTGCATGTCCGTCCCCGCTGACTGAGCAGCCTTAATCGCCTTAATAATCGGTGCCACCTTCATGAAATTGGGTCGCGCACCTGCAATCAATGTTATCCTCATATCTACTTGCTTGCTTTACTCAATGCTTCTAATATCTTCTGCACATGGATATTCCATGTATATTTCTTTACGACTTCCTCTCTCGCATTTTTACCCAAAGTCTGACGTAATTTTGCATCATTTACCAAACGGATAATGCAATCGGCTATCTCGTCTGCACTTCCGGGTGTAGTTAATAATGCTGTCTTCTCATGAGAGAGTATCTGCCCCATCTGATCCAAGTTACTTGCCACAATTGCTTTACCGGATGCCATATACTCAAATAACTTCGTCGGTGAGCCGAAGAATGGACTACCATCCGGATTGGGTATCTGAGGAGAGACAAGAATATCACTGGCTGCTAAATAATAGGGTGTATCATATTGCTTTACGCCACCTGTGAACACAACGCTATCTTCTATGCAGTTCTCACTTATGATATTGCGCACTATAGGTAGACTCCCCCCATGTCCTACGAACATAAATTTCACTTGTGAATTCTGTTCTATTACTTTCTTTGCGGACTTTGCTAACACTTCTGCTCCATGCCATGGGCCAAACGTACCAACAAATGTAACAACAATATCATCTTCAGATAAACCATATTGTTCTCTAATGGCTTTACCGCTATTATTGGGATTGAATTTTTCCGCATCAACTCCATTAGGAACAATCACTATCTTATCAGGCTGAACACCTCGCTCTACTAACTCATCTTTCAATGCTTGAGCATTCCCCACGATCAAGTCCGCTGCATAAAATACCGCTAATTCAATCGTTTCCGTTACCTTTCTATACCGTATCTTTTTACCCCAATTATCTGCCATCCATAATTCTGAACCATTATACTCCATTACACATGGAATATTCAATTTATTAGCTAAAAGAACACCGGTGTAATTATTACGTCCGTATCGCTGATAGATACAGGATGGTTTTTCAGCGTTTAAGATAGGATATAATTGTTCTGCCAAATAATGGCTATACTCCATCTCCTCTAATTCGCTTATTCCCAACAGGCAACCTTTAGGCGCGACAACGTGTTGCTCAATATCGTCTTTGAGATATGCTATTTTACATATCGTGTGCACGACTACGTTACGACATAAGTTCTTTAGCGCATCTACTACTCCTATTGTGTGCGCCATAGCGCCATTGGACGACTGATGACGCAACCAGAAATCCGAACGGATATATGCCACATCAAGATTCTTTAAGTTGCTTTTCTCTAATCGGCGATTGACATTTTGCTGCAATGTAGCCAAATCGCGTTTAACAATCAAACGGACAAAAGGATAAGCAATCGTTCGAATCAGAGCTCTTCGTATTTTATCACCTCTACGCTCCTGCATGAACTATAAATAATATCTTGCTTTAACAATTATAAAACTGAGAAATACATTCACAGATCCGTTCTACATCCTTTATCTCCAAATCATAATACATCGGCAGACGCACTAAGGTGTCCATATACCGATCGCATTCCGGCAGGTCACGTCCGTCGTGTTTGTCCTTGTAATATTCGCTGCTGTGCAGACTCAGATAGTGGAACACGGCTTGTATCTCATGTTCTTTTAGGAACTTAATGAGATTGGTGCGCTCCTCTAAGTTCCGGCAAACAAGATAGAACATGTGGGCGTTGTTCGATGCATAGTCAGGAATATCCGGCATCGAGAAGTAACCCTTCTCGGCAAGAGGTTTGAGGAGTTTATAGTAAGTCTCCCAGAGAGCCTTACGCTTATTCTGGATTTCGTCCATGTTCTCCAGTTGTGCCCAGAGGAATGCAGCATTAATCTCTGCCGGAAGGAATGAACTTCCCATATCTACCCAGCCGTATTTGTTGACTGCTCCGCGGAAGAACTCTGCTCGGTTCGTTCCCTTCTCCCATAGTATCTCTGCACGACGGATGAAGCGCTCATCATTTACCACGAGCAAACCACCCTCACCTCCGGCTGTGATATTCTTTGTTTCGTGGAAGCTGAAGGCAGCCAAGTGCCCTATTCCACCTAAAGGCTTTCTCTCTAATTCTCTAACTCCCTCATTCTCTAATTCCTTGACGAAGTATGAGTCAATCGCTTGCGCGGCATCTTCGACCACAAGCAGATTATGCTTCTCCGCTATCTCCATAATCCGATCCATATCACATGCCACTCCGGCATAATGCACCGGTACTATCACTTTCGTTTTCGGAGTGATAAGCGCTTCGATAGCTTCTGCATCCAGATTCGGATTGCGCTTCATGGAATCCGCAAAGACAACCTTTGCTCCTTCGCGGAGAAATGCTAATGCCGTACTAACAAATGTGTAACTCGGAATGATCACTTCATCACCGGGTTTGAGGTCGCACAGCATCGCGCACATTTCCAGTGCGTCTGTGCCACTCGTTGTCAACAGACATTTCTTGAAATCATAGCGTTCTTCAAAGAAATGTTGACACTTTTTTGTATACTCTCCATTACCGGATAGATGGCCGTTCGCTACGGCTTGATTCATGTAATGCACTTCGTTTCCTGTTAAGTGCGGACGATTAAAATCAATCATATATTTGTTTCAGTATTATATTACACAATTGGGGTCTATAATGCGATGTCTCATAATAGTTGCTCGCATCATTCGTATATTCATTCACTCCCGAGAAGTCAAATACCTTATCTTCTCCAAAGATTTCCTTTAGGCACTTTAGATCTTGCGAATTCAATGCTATTTGATCATATAGCGGACTAATCACAATTCGATAATCCGTATTGCCTTCTAATAATAGTGTATGCAATTGTTCTAACGCATCCCGCTGTTTAGCTCCAATCACCGGAGCAGATACCGAATCGGTATATGTTCGTTCGTATAAACGATAGAATCCTGTCAGTGTTGCATAATATGCCTTCGGATCGGATTCCAGCAATTCTTCTGCACCTACTTTATGCACCTCATTATACTCCGGTACGTAATAGAACGGCAACATCTTCTCTTCAGGAGTAAAACCCCAGACTTGCTTCTGATACTCTATCGTATAGAATGCTCGGATGCACTCCCAATTATAGGCAAAGAAATCCCACTCTTTCGTAACCTGCCATGGTTGACGGAATAAATGTCCCTTATGCGGCTTCATGTCTTCTAAATACTCTGCATCCATAATGAACAAGATATTATCGATCTTATCAAACCGTTTGTACAAGTATTGGGTGCGTTGCAAGGTGCCTAACAGGTTATCTCCGGATTGATTGAAGTGGAAACAGGAGGCGTCATCTCCCAAATACTTCTTCCATTCATCTACATAGTAAAAATCTGAACGACTAGAACCGGTAATAAAACTATTATAGTGCATCGAATCGTCAAACTGATTCATCCATCGGATGCCTCGATACGCATCATTCGTACATATCTTCCGTTCGCCATATGCATACAAGTTATCATATTTCCAATACATCATGAACGGATCATCAATGATGTACCATGCAAGCAGTATTATGCATGGACTAAAGACTAATAATATGTTTCGTATAAACCGTTTCATCGTTCTAGAACTGGAAATAGATAAACTGTATTTCTTCACTCGACTGCCATACGTATATCAGCACCATAAATAGGTAATAGACGATTAACTGGATAGCACCGAGTTTGTTGCGCAGCAATCCTAAGCCATATCCTTCTTTTCTTCCTATCCACTCAAATAATAGCAAAATGCCTATGCTTGCAAATAGCGGCAGATAGAAATCACGCGTCATCAGCCATGGAGCAGATAAGAGGCTCTTATCGCATATTGCTGCGACATATTGCAATGCATCTGCAATCGATGGTGCTCGGAAGATAATCCATCCCAATACTACCAACGCAAATGTCAATAGCATCTGCGGCATCTGCTTCCATGTAGCCTCATCTCGATATTTCTTCGTAGAACCTAACCAAATCAGCGGCACAAACAGCAAGGCATGGTATGCACCCCATCCTACATACGTCCAGTTCGCTCCATGCCATAAGCCGGATAATAGAAATATCACAAAAGTATTGCGGATGGTTTTCCATCTCCCTTCGCGGCTTCCTCCTAACGGAATATATACATAATCCACAAACCAGGTATTGAGCGAAATATGCCAGCGCTTCCAGAACTCTGCTACATTGCGGCTAAAATACGGAGTCAAGAAGTTATCACGTAAGTTGATACCAAAGAGTTTGGCTGTACCGATAGCAATATCCGAGTATCCGGAGAAGTCACCATAAATCTGGAATGCAAACAGTATTGCTGCCAAAACCAACGTACTACCCGACTGACTGGCATAGTCTTTCCAAACAGAATCTACATATATCGCGCAGTTATCGGCAATCACCATCTTCTTAAATAATCCCCATAAGATGCGTCTGCATCCTTCAACAGCCTCAGCATAATCAAACGTACGCACCTTTTGGAACTGAGGCAAGAGGTTCGTTGCTCGTTCTATAGGACCTGCAACCAACTGCGGGAAGAAGGCTACATAGGCAAAGAACGCTATCGGATCGCGTGTCGGTTCTATCTTACCTCGATAGACATCGATGCTATAACTCAGTGCCTGGAACGTATAGAAACTGATTCCTACCGGCAGTATCACATTCAGTAAATGCCGCGATGCATCCACACCCAACATCACCGCAAAACTCGTCACAAAGAAATCATAGTACTTAAAGATCGCCAAAATTCCGAGATTGAGCACTACGTTAGCTATCAACCAGAATTTTGGCTTTAGTGTATGGTGTATGGTGTACGGTGTATGGGATTCTGGGGTATGGTGTATGGTGTACAGTGTACGGTGGATGAGTAAGCCGCTGCCCCAAGAGCAGAACGATGTGAAAGCGATAAGAATCAAGAAACGCCAATCCCACCATCCATAGAATACATAACTCGCCAGCACTACAAACAAATTTTGCAGTTTCAGGTTCTTCCGCAGCAACCAATAGATGATAAATACTATCGGAAGAAATAATGCGAATTGTATACTGTTAAATACCATGCCCTATCTTCTCGTTAATTCTTCTACCAGTTGTTTATTAGCTTCTCTCGTCCGTTGCATACTTGTTTCTTTGAGCAACATCTGCCGATTATGATCAATAACAGACTGCGGCAACGGTGCAAAAACATCCGGATTGCTCTTTCTCAGATCATGCTCGATAGTAAAGAACGTAACTCCTATCTGCTTAAGATAATCAGCAGTAATGCATTTCTCGCTTATATAGACACGCATGCCGAGCCATAAGCCGGTAAGGATATTTCCAACTCCTTGCGAGAGATAATGCGGCTGAATCATCACGTTGCAAGATAGCATCTTTTCGTTATACTCATCTCGCGGCACAAAGTCCATGAGCGGTTTAAACTTATCTCCAAGCACTCGCCGATATACCCGCGGTACATAATTCATCAACCATGGCAAACCATAAGAAAGCGGAACAATAACTTCCCTATCCCCAATTTCAATCTTTCGCAATCTTAAAATCGTATCAAAATAGTTACAACTTATGGTTGCTGAATTGCCAATCCATATATTCGAGCCATGACATTGCTTATCAAAGACAGTACCCATAGTTTCTTCTATCGAATAATAGTTGTACCACAGATACTTCATATCCGGACGATTAAGATAGTTTTTCGCAAAATCATACTCCACCGGAAGCGCCGTTAAGCAATAATCAACATGCGAATAACACTCTTTGGGCACAAAGGCTCTCTGTATTTGTTTCTTTTTCTTATCGAATAACTTTTTCTGAAGTTCGTGGATACTATTGATGCATTTATCTACCGTAGCCAAGAAGGAATTCGCAATATCCGGTTGCCCATATAGTTCCCCTCCCCAGAACACCCATGCTACTTTCACTCCATCCGGCATCGCTTCCAACAAAGGCTTTTGCCAATTTGGCCAATGCATACCATGCAGAACAACGGCACAATAGTTTCCTAAGTTTTGCAACAAAGTTTTGAACGCTTCGCTTCTCTGTCGCACAATGGTACATTGGTCAGCCAATTTGACTTTAACATTACCGTCATTGCTCGGAATCAACACAAACTCCGAGCACATCTCCGGTGCAGAGAACTGACGAATCGCATAGTCGGAAAACTTCTCGTCGGTTACTATGTGAAGGATTTTCTTCATTTCTCTACTTCGACGTTGATATATTGATTCAGTTTGGGCAACATCTCTTGCAGTTGTTCGATGTTGTCGAACTGGGCAATCAGTTCACCGAATCCATCTCCTGAATCGCGGAAGACATGGACATGATCACCGGGCTTCAAGGACGATTCCCAATACAACAGATGATGCTTCTCAAAATCCGGATCAAAAGTGGTGCGGACATACTTACCCGTGGCATTCGACTGCATCATCCAGTTCACGATACACTTCTTCGGTGTAGGATTGATAGGATTATCCAGTTTCGCCAAAGCCGATGTGTCAATCGGATCTCCGGCTGCTGCCTGAATAATCCAAGGTACAGTGTTTACACCCGTAGTATAGTCAATCATCTGCGGAATCAAACTGCCTCCAGAACGTGCTGCGCACTCAATAATATACACTTTCCCCTCTTTATCTACCACAGCTTCTACGTTATACTCCGTCGTTCCCATATTCAGAAGTGTGAATATTCGTTGCAAGTCCTCCGCTAATATATCCATGTATTTCTTCTCTATCGTCGATGGCCAAAACTCACCTACCGGACAGAAGTCCTTGATGGCCTTTTCGTTATAGTACTCGCAGCCGAAACTGCAGAATACCAGTTTGCCATCTATTGAGAAGGCATCGCCGCTAATCTGTCCTCCTACTTTCTCGATATACTCCTCAATAATGAAACGCTTGTCGATAGAGAAACGCATTGCATCGTCTACCAATCCCTCTAACTGCGACCAATCCGTCATCTTGTTTACGCCCTTCGTTCCGGCAGAGTCAATCGGCTTCACCATCACCGGCAGACGGAAGCGTTCTTTATCTGCCAAAGCCTCAGCAGCCTTGTCATACACTTGCGCTACCGGGCAGTTAAAACCGTTTTCGCGGAGGAACTGACGGAAGAGATGTTTCTTCGTTAGGATCTCAACGCTTTTCAGCGGACTGGTTGGCAAACCCAATTGTTCACATACATAAGCCGCAGTAGGTGCACTCACGTCTGAACCGTAGTTCACTACCCCATCGATGTTGAGTTTGCGAGCCAAATCCAACACTCCCTCTCTATCTACCGTAGATACGATATAGTGCTCATGCGCCAACTTATGTCCGGGATTATCAGGTTGATTGTCACACGTGATGACGTAATACCCCATCTCCACCGCTTGGCGTATACAATGCATATGCACCAATCCTGCCGGCATTATTAATAATCGTTTCTGTTTCATTTCTTCAAATCTTTCATAAACTCGCCGATACGACGCACACCTTCATGAATATAATCCAACTCACGGGTGAAGGCGATGCGGATGTAATGGTCGCAGCATTTGCCATAGGTGATGCCGGGGACGACTGCCACATGTTGCGCTTTGAGGAGGGCAATGGCGAAATCGACGCTATTCATACCAGTGCTTGATATATCTACCATCAAATAGAACGTTGCATCCGGTTCACAGCAAGTGAGTCCTTCGATAGCTTGAATACCCTTAACAATACACTCCTTACGCTCCGTAAAGATACGCACCATGTCTTTGCTATAATCCTCGGTGCTTCCCAATGCCTCGATAGCTGCATACTGGCTCGGCAGCGGAGCACAAGCCGCTACGTTCTCTTGCAGTTTGGTCATTGCCGTGATGATCTCGCTCGGACCTAATACATACCCGATACGATAACCCGTCATGCTGAACTCCTTCGACAAGCTATTCACCAAGATCGTCCGCTCTCGCATACCATCAATATGCGCAATGCTACGCCATGGTTGCTTATCGTAGATCAAGCATTTGTATACCTCATCGGCAATGACTACCAAGTCATGCTTCTTGACTATCTCGGCAATACCGGCTAACATCTCCTGACTCAACACACGTCCGGTAGGGTTGCTCGGAGTATTGATCATGATGGCTCTCGTACGCGAAGTGATAGCACGTTCGATATCTTCCAGGCGATAGGTCAAGTCCGTCACGTCGGGATTATCAACTATCACCGGTTTAGCATGGCACATCGCTACCATCTGGGTGTAGTTGACGTAGTACGGAGCCGGAATAATCACCTCATCATCGGGGTTGAGCATCGCAAGCAGACAAAGGTATAATCCTTCCATCGCTCCTACCGTCACCATAATCTCATCTTCCGGACGATACGCGAGTTGTTCCTTGCGGTTATAGTACTTGGCAATCGTCTGCCGTAGTTCAAGCAACCCGGCATTCTGCGAGTAACGCGTCTTACCCTGCTCTATCGCTCGGCAAGCCGCAGACTTGATGGCAGCATGCGTCTGCACGTCGGGATCACCGAGCGTAAAATCAATCACATCGTCATACTCCTTCGCCATGTTAAAGAGTTGGCGGGTAAAGGAGGTTTGGATGCCATTGGCTATGTTTGATGTTTGTATCATAGTTTATACAAGTTTTGCTTTACAGCCATCGAAATAATTGAATCCCCAGTCATTCGGCCACACCGTTATGGGTTTGTTGTCGTACGACACCACCTCAAATGTCAGTGTGTTATACACGCCATCAATGATGCTCCATGAGGTAATCATCGGACTATTGCTCAACCAGAAATTCATCTTATAAGCACCCGGTTTGAGGTTGAGATGATGGAGCGTGACTTGGATCTCGAACTCATTCTTGCCTTCTGGGATATCGAAGACATCGCTGCAAGTGAGGCCCACCCGGTTGTCCGTGAGGATATCATCGACCAAGGTATTGAGGCAGACCTTCTTAATAGACGGATCGTGCCGGTGGACACGGACGCGATAGACCTGGTCGTCCGTAGAGTCGACCTTATAAGGCGTGAGACGCTCAATCTCGGTGATTTCCAACTGACGAGACGAGCAGTCCTTGAGGCGATAGGGCTTGAGTTCGTCCGCACTCAGTTTGGCACGATCGCCTATCTCTCCGGCATTGCCGTTGAGGTAGAAATCAACAACCTTGTTGATGTTATTATCCCGATACTTAACCATTCCTTTCTCCAGCAATACACCTGTAGTACACAGGTTTCTTATACTTGCCATATTATGACTAACGAAGAGGACTGTTCGGCCTTGACCTTGGGAAACGTCTTTCATCTTACCGATCGCTTTCTTTTGGAACTCGGCATCGCCGACGGCGAGGACTTCGTCCACGACGAGGATCTCGGGTTCGAGGAAGGCAGCTACGGCGAAGCCCAGACGGACAGTCATACCGGAGGAATAACGCTTAACCGGGGTGTCGATATACCGTTCGCAGCCGGAGAAATCGATGATCTCGTCCAGCTTGGACTGGATCTCATTACGCGTCATACCTAAGATAGCGCCGTTCATGAAGATATTCTCACGACCGGTCATCTCGCCATGGAAGCCGGTGCCGACTTCAAGGAGCGAACCAATACGACCATGGGCACGGATAGTGCCGGTCGTAGGACCAGTGACGCGGGAAAGGAGCTTGAGGAGGGTAGACTTGCCGGCACCGTTCTTGCCGATGATGCCGACGACGTCGCCTTGCTCGACCTTGAAGTCGATGTCGCGGAGGGCCCAGACGTATTCGGAGTTACCCTTCGAGGCACGGTCGTTGGTCTCGCCGATTTTGAGATACGGGTCCTCCTTGCCGAGGACATTCGTTATCCAAAATCTTCTTATGTCATGTGACAAAGTCTTGGTTGATACCAAACCGAGTCTGTACTGTTTGCTCACATGCTCAAACTCTATAGCTATGTTATTTCCCATTTTGAAAATTATATTAATTATAACTTTTTTGAAATCATGATTCCATCATCTTGTTTCTTGGCTTGACAATTTTTAGTCGAAAATAAATTTTCACTGAAAAATTCCCAATCCAATAAACCTACCTTCGTAGTCATTTCAAAAAAGAGATTATATTAAAAATAGTTTTTTCTTGTTCAACTTCGTTGTTAGTTTTATGCTAGCACACTCGCTGCATAGTTTTATAATTAGTATTATTCTCCGTTGTGAGATAGGTAAGCAGGGGTTTGAAAATTATAAAGATTATAGATTTTTGCAATCAATGACTTTGTCATTCCGTTCTTTGTCTTCATTATTTTCATTTATGAATGTGATTCCTACTGAAAATACTGAATCCAAACAACTTACCTTCGTAACCGATTGCAAAAATGCAATTATAGTAATTATAACTTCTTCGTATTCATTTCAACTCTTATTGTTCTTGTTTCTACGGATCAGTGGATCCAACTTATAATTTATATTTTCTCCATCGATAACAGGTACATCAGAGATGTGAGGATTCGGATTAGCAGACTACTGAAAGTTTACTTGCGAGTAGCTGGTAAAACGAAGACTCGAAGGCACTGCAGCGCTACTGGTATCGATGTATAATTAGTATCATTTTCAATCTTTCAAAAGGCGACCATGCGAGAGGTTTCTGGGATATAACAGTATTTCTCGCACTTGGCAAACGTGGGAGCGAAATTGTACAACACTCCGAGGTTGATGCCGGTGAGGCGCATGTAGTTCCAGAGCTGTTGGCGATGAGCGTCCGTGAGATTATCAACGGCCTTACACTCTACTAAAATAGGTTGGTCGCCATTCATAACACGGAAGTCAGCGAAATGACGGTGCTCAATGGTGTGGCCCTTATAGTCGGCCGTGAACAGGAACTCCTTGTCGAAGGGGATGCCACGGAGCGACAGTTCGATAGCCAGTGCGTCCTGGTACATGTACTCGTTGAGAAAGGGTCCGAGGTGTTTGTGCACCTCTTGGCACGCACCCAGGGCCGGGTAGACGAGTTGTTTGTATGTGGATTTGTCTGCGTCAGTCATTGTTGGGTTGAAAATTATAATAATTATAACTTTTTTGAAAAACAACTTTCGTTGCCAAATGCTTTATATCGATAATTTTTAGTCGAAAATAAACTTTCACTGAAAAAATTTCAATACAAATCATGATACTAATGTATCTATTCCAAAAAAGAGATTATATTAATTATACTTTTTTTGTTCAACATCCTTAATGTTAGTACTCTTTACAATTTGAAAATTATAACAATTATAGTTTGTGCATCAATTCGCGTTTAGTTGTTTTAATAATTCAATGCCTTTATCGGTTAGATAGTAGCGCTGCTTGGAACTATTGGCTGCATCCGGATACAATTTGGCCACATAGTTTTCTTCTTGTGCAGGGAGCAAATACCGTTTTCGGAAACTATCATCACCTCTCAACTGCAATCTCTCCATGATCTGCTTCAATGACAAGGTGTCACCGTGTATAGCGATTATCAGTTTAATAAGCTTCGGATTGACTTCACCTCTTTGTGTAGCAACTTCACCTCTTTTTTGAGAGACTTCACCTCTTTGCCTAGCAACTTCACCTTTTTCGATGACGCACTCATGCTTCTTCGTTTTCTTGTCGTAGTTGATGCCCACGAGGAGGACGGAGCCGACATGGTCGAGGAGCATACCGGCATAGCGCTTTTCCTTGATCTGGGCAATGGCTGTGTCGGCTGAGTGGTTAAACTTGAGTTCCAGCACCACTGCCGGTTTATCCACATTGCGATTGGACAAGAGTACGATATCGGCAAAACCTTTACCGGTTGGGAGTTCACGGATCATCGTGTAATCCTTACGCGCTGCCACGTATGCCAACGATAGCACGCAAGCCAACGAGTTCTCATCGTTATATTGCAGGATAGACGTATTGTCTTGATGCGCATCATCGATTGCCGCTGCCACTGCCTTCGCATTACCGGCCAAGGTATCAGCCAACAACCGTTCCGAATCCATCAACATCTTCGTCACACGCCCCCACTCTTTCTCGTCACGTATCGTCCGCTCAAACTCCTGCTGCACCTCATAGTTCGGTATCCGAACCACTCCCTTATTCTCATCGTACGACAAATATCCCAGATGTATCAGCAGCGTCAACACCGCATCACGGCTATTGATCTCATGAATGTCATTCACAAAACGCCCCACGTCCACTCGCACCGCATTCCCAGCCAACAACTCCACCACCGAGTCCTTCAATCCCTCGAAGTTCATCGAAATATATCGTTTCAACCCCTCATACGTCGTTGTTGCTGTCCAGTAACTGCCTATCTTCCCGCGGTTCAAAGCACGCATCACCGCAAACGGATTATAGATTTCCTTTATCTCACCCATCTCATATCCGTCGTACCACTGCTTGATCTGCGCAGCGTCCATCTTGAATTTTTTGCACAGCGCTTGCACCTCATCCTTGGTAAAACCGAAGTATCCTGCCAGCGGCCCCGGATTGATCATCGAGAACTCCTCGAAGTTGTTCAGTGCCGACTCCGTGTTATACTGCTTGATGGGAAGGATGCCAGTCATGTAGACAGCAGCAAAGATTCTGTCCGTAAAACTTGTTTTGAACATACTTCTGAGCCAATCCACATACTGCCGTATCACAGTCTCGTCATCCATCTCGCGCAGTATTGCGTCCCATTCGTCCACAATCATGATGAACTGCTTCTGCGTATGTCCAACCACCGACAACAACAGTCCCGGCAACGTATCATTCTCCTCAAACGGCACGTCCGGATACGTTCTCCGTAACTCCTTGCTCAGTGCATCGTTCATCTCATGCACCACTCGCTGCCGATCCGATGTCAGTTCCGAAGTGAACCCACTCGCATCCAGGTATATCACCGGGTATTTGTTCCGATGCGGCTCGTACGATGGGTCTTTGGCGATGTTTAGGTCTTGGAAGAGCACATGGGAATTCACACTCTCGTCGTAGTAGGCGTTCAGCATTTTGGCAGCAATAGACTTGCCGAAACGTCTGGCACGTGTCACGCAAAGGAACTTGCGCTGCGTCCCCAGCACTTTGTTGACATACGCGATAAGCATGGACTTATCGACGTACTCGTCCTTTCGCACGGATTCAAACTCCGCATTGCCTATGTTGATGTATTTTCCCATCGTTGGTGTGGTTGTTTGCGTTAGTGCTCTTATACGTACGTATATGTACATGTGTGCGCACAAGGAAACCGGCTGCAAAGGTACGAAAAAAAATTGAGATGTGCAAATATATGAGGGGAAAAGTGCGGAAATTTTGAATTTTGCAAGGGAAATGCGAGGTTTTGAGAGCAAAGAGGTGGTGGATTGGGAAAATTATAGAGATGATAACGCTGTGCGGAGATTATAGAAATTATAGATTTAGGTAACCAAAAAAGGAAGAGAAAAATACGGAATTATTAGATACCACAGTATCCCTACCGAAACAGTTTATCAGTCTGCTTGAATACAAGCATTCAGACAGTCTGATAATCTGTTCCGCTCAATAGACTCTGTTTCACAGACTCTCCTAATAATTCCTCTCAAAAAATGCCAAAAAATTCCGAAAATACAAGGCAGTTTGTGACAGGTTGTTAGGCAAGGATATCCTGAAATATTCAAATAAAAATGAAGAATATAACGTTAAAGAATCTGCGCGGTGTGATTCTTCGTATCCACTTTTTCGATGATACGCTCCAGAATGCCTTCCGCATTGAAAACGAAGGTTTTGCGGAGAGTACCCATGGAAACTTTACCATAGTTTTTTTTCTCGCCCCAGGCACCAAAAGCTTGCAGCATCTCCGTTGTCGGATCACTCAGCAGCGGAAAAGGCAAGTCATATTTCTCTTTGAACTTGATATGCGAAGCTTGGCTGTCTTTGCTCACACCATAGACTTGGTATCCTTGTGCCAAGAAAGCATGGTAGTTATCGCGGATGTTACATGCTTCGGCTGTACATCCCGGGGTTGAGTCTTTGGGGTAGAAATAAATGACTGTTTTTTTACCGATCAGGTCGTTGTTTGTAACCATTTTGCCGGTTTCGTCGGCTGCCGCAAAACTCGGCATCTTGTCTCCTACTTGTAACATAATTATTTGCGTTTTAATAGTTTTACTCCCCATGCACCAAGGCAATAAAGCATTGGTTTGCAGACACATAGAAATCGTCCGTGTTCGACGAGTTTACCTCCAAATTCCGCCTTGAAATCACGTACACCATAGGGCACTCCGGGCACTCCGGCTCCCATCATATCGTACCTCGTGCAACCGGTTTGCTTCGCCAATTGTATCCCTGCATAGGTCGCCATGACGGACGGATATTGGTCCTTATATTGGGCATTGAGTCCGCATTCGAACCACTCATAGACGGTTCGTTCGTCGGCTACGACCATACTGCCTCCGATAATCCGTCCTTCATGCTTCACCAATAGGAATTTTGCAATGCCTTGCCGATAGGCTTCCAAAAAGAAATCGATGGGCCAGAGAGGCGTTTTCACTTTTGTGCGGTACAGTTCCGCAAGCACCTGGTACCACGCCTTTATATCGGATTCGCTGGTAGCTTCAGTTACTGTCGCGTCGGACTTTTTGAGTTGCCGTTTGCGGTTATCGCTTAAGATGTTAGACGCAGGATCGACATGAAAATTCAAGTGCGGTTTATAACTAAATCCGGCTGACTCAAAGGCTTCTTTCCATGGACTGAAGTCATTAAAATTCCGCGTCTCAATATAGATGGGAGCGGGATGGAATGATGAAATGATGGAATGATGGAATGATGAAATGATGGAATGATGGAATGATGAAATGATGGAATGATGTAATGATGAAAGGATGGAATGATGGAATGATGAAATGATGGAATGATGGAATGATGAAAGGAGAAGTTTCACTTCTTCGTTTAGACAGTCGTTCGCGAGTACCGGTCCACCGATTATAATCGCACGACGCGTGAAAAATTGCTGGATTGGATTGGGCTCTTTGGTCACATATCCGACACAAACGGCACATAGTTTTCCTGCACTTTCTATTCCATATACAAACGGTTCCATGAGTTCCGGAAGGGACGCAAAGAAGTCATATGCCTCCGGAGACTGAAACCATGTTCCCGTCTCACTCGTCCGCACCAACTCATTCCATTGCTGCCGATCGATCTGGTCATATGTCAGGATGCGCGTCATTATTCAATCAATCCAAATTTCTTTAATCGTGCCCTAATCGCACCTTGTGTGCGGTTGAATTCTTTTGCCAATTGGGCGATGGTGGTGCCTTCGAGGAACAGTTCACGCAAACGCAGATCATCCTCCACCATCCATCGTTCGCCAAAACGTTGTTGCGGTTCCGGAGCGGGGTTGCGGCGTTGCTTCACCATCTTGATAAAGTCCAGCAGGAATGGCGATGGTTTGCCTTCCACCAGCATATCATGAATCATCGCCTCCACAGCCATATCGTCTAACACGCTGCCTTTGTATTCGTTTTTTGCCGGACCTTTTTTCGGAGTCTTAGGTTTTGAAGTTTTCCCTTCTAGGCGGAGGCCGCTCTTCCCGTTCCGTCGGGAAGACGCTCCGGGTTTCTCCATAAGTGGCTGTAAATCAGCCATTGGAGCCACGAAATTATTCCGCGCTTGAAGCAACGATTCGGACGAAGGTTCGTCGGTTTTGAGGATCGATTGCATCAAGTGCATCTTCTCATGCAGCACGAGGAACAAGTCACTTAGCAGCGGTTCGAAGTCCGACACATCCCCTTTGTTTTTACTTCGACACGGATGGTTCGCCACCTGTTGCGCCACGGGTTGCATGAGCGGCAAGAAATACTGACAAGCTGCTTGCAAACGTCCACGCAACACTGCCTTATCACCATGCAGCAGCAATTTTGTCAACTGCGGACGGAACTTTTCAGCAATCGATTGCCAGTCGGAGAAGATAGGTTGTAGACTCTCCAACCATGGCAACGTCTCTTCGTTGAACGACACCGCTTTCGCAGCCACTTTTCGCATCTGATCCACCAAACTGAGCGTCCGATGGAAGTCAAAAAGTGCACTAAACAGTTGCACCTCATATTCCTTGCGCGCCGTGGGAAGTGCCTGATTGACAGTCTCTACGGAAGGCTGACTGTTCGTATATCGTAGCACAGATGGATCGTTATCCAGTTCCACATAATCCAGTGGCGTGGACAGCACGATGCCTTCGAGAGTCCGGCAACGGGAAAGCGCCACATAGACCTGTCCTGCCGCAAAAGCACGCGCTGCATCGATGATCACTTTATCGAACGTCAGACCCTGACTCTTGTGAATCGTCACGGCCCAAGCGAGTCGCAACGGATACTGCGTAAATGTGCCCAGTACCTCTTCGTCAATCTTGCCGGTTTTCTCATCCTCTTTATAGCGGATATTCTCCCACACCATGCGCGTCACTTCGATGTCTCCGTCCTCGCAACGCACAACAATCTTCCCATCTTCAATGTCCGTGATCACACCAATCTTGCCGTTATAGAATCGTCGCGGTTTCTGGTCGTCGTTGCGCACAAACATCACACGCGCACCGATTTTCAGCGTCAAAATCTCCTCGGTCGGATAGATGTTTGCCGGAAAATCTTTCTTGATATCCGCTTCGAACACATGTGGCTCGTCCGGCAAACGAAGCAACTCCCGATCGTTCAGTTCGTCTGCCAAACGGTTGTGGGTCGTAAGGGTTATATGGAAATCCTCATCGGTGTTCTTAAACCGCGGATTATAGCGACTATTCAGCAATGCGCGACCTTGCGTACTTAGTTGATTTTCACGTACTTCATTCAATAGATTGACGAATGTCTGATCCTGTTGCCGGAACACGTGATCCAGTTCCACATAGATAGGCTGCAACTCCTTCATCACCTTCGCTTGGAAGAAATACGGCCCTTCGTAATACTTGTTCATCGCGTCCTCGTCCTCACCTTTGGTCACCACCGGAGATAACTGGAACAGGTCCCCGATCATCACCAACTGCACGCCTCCGAACGGCTGATCCTTGCGGTATTTATAGCGCCGCAACACGGTATCAATCGCGTCCAGCACATCCGCGCGAACCATACTGATCTCGTCAATCACCAGCATCTCGAGGTGATAAAGCATGTTGCGTTTGCGTTGCGTAAGTCGCTGTTCTGCAAACAGTTGCCTGTACGATTGCGGCGTTGGAATAAGCGTCCGAACCGGCAACTGAAACAGCGAATGAATAGTCATTCCTCCCGCAT
>Ga0247611_10003047_pt1 | contig 25609 bp, 25 predicted proteins | sample 177DNAGHGhighgp2_FD_192422 | JGI IMG/M metagenome (GOLD analysis project Ga0247611, IMG submission 192422) | Sheep rumen microbial communities from Palmerston North, Manawatu-Wanganui, New Zealand - 1770 DNA GHGhigh gp2 | ecosystem: Host-associated > Mammals > Digestive system > Stomach > Rumen... | reverse complement strand
TTAGATTAATAAAAAGTTTTTCAAGAAAATATACCCTAAAGACGATGGCTTTTATTTTTTGTAATGAACTTTATTTTATTTTTTTTAATTATTGCAAAAATCGGTTCAATAGATTGAATTCTAAAATGTTAAGATAATATCACAAAATCTGTTACATTTCAAATGGACCATCTAGAAAAAAAAATTGAGATATTACCATACCACAAAATACATTTTTTTTTAGACCGACTCCAAAACCCAAGTTCCTAACCTCCAAAACCTAAGGGTTTATCCGACAAAACCTAAGCTCTTACACGATAAACTCTAAGGTTTTAGAGGTCAGGAGCTTGGGTTTTGGCGCCTTTAGCCTTAAAATAATTTAGTCCATCAATCATCATATTGCAACTCGCTGATTGACAGACACTTACAGCTTCGCTGAAATTTACGAATTCTGAGCACGTTATCGGATTCCTGACTAAAACGCAAATCTCACAACACTTTTTGTCGGAATAATTCTAAGTAAATATCATCGACCCGATCAGTACTATCACTTTTATGTGATAATCAGTGTTATGATAAATAGGAAATTTTGGACAGTAAGTGTACGACACTCTCGTTGCAGCTCTATTAAATTGCACGATAATGAGTATATGAAATCAGGCTTGGGATGTTATCCCTGCCTGATTTCATATAACTTTCACCATAAGACGCGACAAAAACACAAATTAAAAGGGAACGATATACCTGTTGGCAGTAGTTCCTTATCATGCATCTTTTGCTTAAAAATCAGCGAAAACGAGAAAAAAATTTTAAATTTCGCTGATTTTTAAACATGAAATCTATTCAAAATGGAAGTGATAGTCACCCTTGTCTGGCTCGTCTATCACGATGCTTCCTGTATCAGGCTGAATGTAGTCTTTCTCCCGTTGTGACTTCGGCTTGGTATAGATGTAGATACCGAAACTCAATGATGACATGCTGATTCCGATTATTTCTAATCTCATTCTAAAGAACTATATTTGCAAAGTAGTATATTCAAAACATACATTTTATGAATTTTATCGATAGAAATAGGGAATTACCCCGAAAGTTAGACAAAAAACTTTCGGGGTCACATCGTGTCATTGACACATGCTTTGTGAGATTAAATAACCATTTTCAAAAAAAACTATCTATTTTATAAACCTAGAGTAATAAGTGTTCTAAACTGCATAATGCCAAGATGATTGCAATCCAACTTTTCCACATCCTGCAGATACTGCTCAGCATGCTTTTGGTCTCCAAGTCCATGATAACCCAAAGCTAACATGTACTTACAGTGAATCGCATTTTTAAGATCAAGAGAATCATCCCAAATCAGAAGATCAGGCAGAGAAACGGCGAAGTAATCCATCACAACATGGTCAAAGAGATGATTCTTACCATAAGTGATGAGCTTATAGAAACGGCTATGCGCCTCTCCTACTCTACCTAATCGGAGCAGTGCCTTACCCTGATAGAATATTTTATCAGGCTTAGCGTCGTTATAATACATCGCTGCTGCCGGTTCTTGATTACCTTCAGATGCTTTCTCCCAACAAACACGGGCCTTATCCTGATTACCCAGTCCTTCATAGGCAAGACCGAGGAAATAATAGAAATCGTTTTCCTGGGCACCGTAAAGTTTACCTTCTCCCAAATGATGTGGGTACACCAGGCACTCCTCCAGCCACTTCACCGCTGACGGATAGTCTTTATTCACAAGAGCCTTCTTCGCAAGTTCTGTACGACAAATTTGGTACTGACCACTGACCTTGCCTTCACCTCCCTCCCATGGATGGAAGATATGACCATCAAGTAACGACATCGCCTTTTCGTAATTACCGGTTTGGTTGTACAAGGTAATCTGTTCCAGCAAAAGGTCGTCACGCTGAGCAATCAAGTCTGGATATTTCTTCAGAAAAGCCAGACGTTCTGCGGGAGCACGCTGCAGACGTTTATAGAGCTGGTCCAGTTCCATCAAGACACGGGCATCATTCTGATTCAGAGAGAATGCACGCTCCATATATGCGAGTGCTGTATCATGGTCTGCCAACTTGTTGGCGTAATAGAGGGCAAGGTTGCGCCATACTGTTGGATATTCAGGGTTACACTGAGCAGAAAGTTGCCAGTTTTGCTGAGCCTGACTGTACTGACGCTTGTCAAAATAGAGACAACCTAAATAATATGGAGCAAAACTACCCTTATCGTTGAAATGTTTGGCTGTATTTAAAGCAAGAATCGCCTCCAAACGATTAGGGAAACAATAAGCAGGGTTAATGGTCTCTGCCGTCTTAAAAGTGGCAACGGCAGTCATCTCATCACCCATCTTGAAATAAGCCCAACCTTTATAAAAATAGGTCATTGCATCAGCGGCTCTTTCACGAACAGCAAGATCGAGAACAGCGATACACTCCTTCCAAAGTCCAGCCTGTGCATAGTCGAGTGCCAGTTCCTGATAGTTATTGCTATTGCCATGCATCAGTTCGATAAGCTGGTTGAGCACATGTTCTTCGCCAGTAAAAAGGTATTTCTCGTACAGAATACCATAATTGAAAAGGTCGATCTGAAGGCTCTCCTCTATAAATGCCTTCACCTCCTCATACGACTTGCCGGCATATCTGAGCACAGCCACCTTCAAGGCACGAGCCTTGTGATTATGACTGTTATTGATAAGAGAACGCTCTACTTCGTCAAGGGCATCATCCAGACGCTGCTGACCTATGCTGATCTGTGCTGCTGCAAAGTAGCCAGCATCTGCCCACCCCTTATTCCAGGTAGATTTCCAAAACCACTGATAGGCTTCGTCCAGTTTTCCCTGATACTTCAGTGAGACACCCAGATTGTACAATGGCTCCCCATCGTATGGATTAGGATTACGCTTGTAAAGTACTTTTTGGGCTTTACGTAAATACTCTTCAGCTTTCTTGAAACGCCCCTTACGAATATACCACAAACCCATAGCATTGTTGCAACGATAATCATCAGGATCTCGGCGTAAGGCCTCTTCATAATAATCAAGCGGACTATACGTAGCATAACGATACTGTTCGATGTGTAAACCAGTAAGATACAGTTGCTCATTAGTCTTTATATGCTGTGGCAACAGAGCTGCTTCTGCAGGGTCTGGAATCGGGCGGACAGCATCAGGCTCCGGCATCCATTCCATCTCCAGGGCATTACGCCCTTTTTCCCGGTTATAAGCCATGAAACGGATATTCTGCCATGCACAACCTTTCATATCAATGGTTGTGTCGAAGATTTCCTCTGGTGAAAGTTCTACCACCTCATCGAAAAGGATTTCATCGTCCTGTCCGAAGAGTACGATGCGATAAACAGACTTCCTCGTAGCCTGAAGCATCAAGTGGGCACCCACAGCAGTCTCCTCGATATTCATCACGAGATTCTTACTTGCATTCTTCACAATACCCAACTCCCGATAAGGCATGAAGTACTGCGTAAAATGCTTTTCCTCATACGGCATCAACCAGGCAAAATCAGGTTGATTTTCGGTATAGACACCAGCCATGAGTTCGATGTATGGACCGTCTTCATCGGTAAGGTTACGATCCCACGCCCGACCGAAATCACCATTACCCCATGTCCACTGCTTCTTACCAGGCGACAGATGATGACTGGCTACGTGCAGCATACCACCATGAGTATCATTCTCATAACCACCCTCGAAGTTATATTTCGAGTTAACAGCCATATAAGAGGTTGGCACCTTGATATTCTTATAGTTGGAGATGTCTACCCCTGCACTATAATCCATCTTGTAGTAGGTACCCGTGGCAATCGGAAAACTAGAAACTGCACGTTTACCATGGTCAAACACGGCATTAATATCAGGCGGAAATACGCTCTGATAATGATCGTTCACCGAAACAGCCGGGTTAGCCCACCACAGAAAAGTCTGTGGCAAGTCGGTACGATTGTAGACCACTCCTTGTATTTCCAGATAGGCACAACCAGGTCGCAAGGTAAACCCCGCAGCCCCCTTTTGGTGGAACATTTTCTCCTGTTCATTTACCCATACCGTGACCGATCCATCTGCATTTTCCTTGATGGTGCTATCTACCGGAAGGAAAGTGGATGGACGGTGATGTTGTGGCCAGTTGAACTCGATACCACCTGAAATCCATGGACCGGTGAGCCCTACAAGGGCTGGTTTGATGACATGGTTATAATACACAAAGTGGCGCTTTTTTATCTTGTCGTAAGCCATCTGCACACGCCCGCCAAGCTGTGGCAGAATCATGACCTTAATATATTCATTTTCAATCCAAATCGCCTGATAGTCTACATCTTCCTTCTCATCAGAAATAGATTCGATGACAGGATAAGGATATACGACACCAGAAGATCCCTGATAAACTCGTTTTTCAAGGAAGATCGGATTCTTTTCAGGTTCTCCAATCTGATACGTTGGAATCGTTACAATTTCTCTCCAAGCTTTTACCATAGTATCTTATTTCGTATATTGATATCTTATTTTACTAATTCCTTCTCCAGTTCCTCTAATGACTTATCCTTTGTTTCCGGCAATCTGACCAGGAAAAACAGGAAACCACACAGACATACACCACTATAAATCCAGAATGTACCATAACTACCCAAACACTGATTAAGGAATGGAAAGGTATATGTCAATGTGGATGAGCCTACCCATAACATAAAGGTGCAAGTAGCCACAGCAACAGCACGAACTCGATTCGGGAAAAGTTCGGCGATGAGCACCCAGGTACACGGACCTAAGGTCAGCGCATAACAAGCGATGGCTGCAACAACGAGGATGACCATTCCGAATCCTGTTGCTCCGAAATAGTAGCATATACCGAGGATAGCATAAATCAGACACAAGCCACCTGCTCCTAATAACATCAGCGAGCGGCGCCCCCATTTATCCACCGTAAAGATGGCAAGAATCGTAAACAGTACATTGGCGATACCCGTCACAACGATATTGAACAATACATCGCCTACCTCATAACCAGCACTTTGAAAAATCTCTTGCGCATAATTGAAGATGACATTAGTACCACACCACTGTTGGAAAACAGCTATGATGATACCCAGCACAAGCACAAACTTATATTTTTGGGAAAACAGGATACCAAGTCCTGCCGTCTGCGTAGCCTTAGCTTGGGCTGCCCTGATAGCATCCATCTCGCGCTGCGCATATTCCTTTCCGCCGATTTTCTCAAGGATAGCAAAAGCCTTGGTAGCATGGCGGGTACTCAGCCATCTCGGACTCTCAGGGATAAACAATGCCAACACAAAGAAGGCAAACGAAGGAACAGCTGCGGCCCAAAACATCCACCGCCAAGACATTTGAGCATTCCAACTCTCTAAAGTGATTATTCCACCAGGAATATCATCTGCTATGAGCCAGTTCGTAATCTGAGCACAGAGAATACCTAGTACAATGGTCATCTGGTTGAGACTTACCAACCGGCCACGAATAGCAGATGGGGCCACTTCTGCAATATACATCGGTGACAAACCACTGGCCACACCAATTCCGATGCCACCGAAGAAACGCGCAACCAGGAATGCTGTAAAGGTATGAAAAGCACCTGTTGCTATAGCAGAAAACAAAAATATTAAGGAAGATATAATAAGTAAATTCTTTCGACCGATTCGATCAGCTAACGTGCCACATAATGTAGCGCCAATCATACATCCGAGGAGGGCCACGGTCATGGCCAGTCCCTGATCGGCAGCGCTATCGGTAATACCGAAATAAACCTCATAAAACGGTTTGGCACCACCAATGACCACCCAATCGTAACCAAAGAGTAGACCTCCAAAAGCAGCTACGACACAGATGAAATAAATAAATCGTTGGTTTAATTTTTCCATGTTTCGTATAGGTTATTAGATTCGACTGCAAATGTATGAAATATCAACCCACTTTACAATAGAAAAAAAACATAAAAACATGGATTATCTTATGATTTCTTTGTATTTTTGCTCAAAATAAGGAAAAAAATACCATGTTGAAACGAAAAGACGGTTTTACAGGAGAACGCTGTATCGTTCTACCCAAGATGATTATAGAGATGGAAAAGCAAGATCCGTTGGTATCCAGTCTTTACATTACAGATATCGGCTATTATCCCGTAGCCAACTTTCATTATCGCGAACGCAAAGATCCTATCGAGCAGAATGTACTTATCTATTGTGTAGAGGGAACAGGCTGGTATCAGATAGGGCAAGGCAAACGTCAGGACGTCGGAGCCAACCAATACTTTATCTTACCAGCAGGTATACCTCATAGATACGCATCATCAGAAAACCACCCATGGACTATCTATTGGATTCATTTTTGTGGCAACCACGCATCATATTATGCGGAAGGAGCTGCTACCCCCCAGAGTATTACGCCTGCCATGAATTCTCGTATCAACGACCGAAACCATCTCTTTGAAGATATCTATTTCACATTGGCAAACGGCTATACACGAGAGAATTTGCGCTATTCATCTTCACTTCTACACTATTATCTGGCCTCCATGCGCTACCTCGGCCAGTATAGAAGCAGAGAGATACATCAGAAAAATAAGGAAAAAGTAGCAGAAAACGAAATCGTAAACGCTTCTGTACATTTCATGAAGGAAAATCTGGAGAAAAAAATCTCGTTGCAGCAGATGGCACAATATACAGGCTACTCCAGCAGCCACTTCTCTATGCTCTTTAAAAAGGAAACCGGTCACAGCCCACTCAACTATTTTAACCTGCTCAAGATACAGTATGCCTGCCAACTGTTGGCGAGTACCAACATGAAGATAAACCAAATCAGCTTCAAGGTCGGCATTGATGATAGCTTTTATTTTTCTCGCCTCTTTACCAAACTAATGGGTATGTCGCCCAAAAACTATAGGCTGTACATGCAAGAAAAATAGAAAAAAAATATGAAATTAATTTATAATAGTTTTGCATGTTTTACTTATAATTTGTACTTTTGTAGCCATTATATCATTTCTGTTTATAATAAAACAAGGATATACCACAGACATTTAGTATTTTTAGAGAACTTATAAAATATAATTAAAGATTTTTCATTATGGGTAAGAAGCGAATCATGTTACCAATTCTGCTTTCTTTATGCACAACCACAATTAACACTTCATGGGCTTCAACACCTCAAGGGGTAACTACTACCAAGGATGATGGTATAGTTAGTGGACAAGTTTTGGATGAAACAGGACAACCTCTTCCTGGAGTAACAATCCGCATTGACGGCTCAAAAAACGGTGTGGCATCTGATTACGACGGCAGATTCAGTATACAGGTTGCAAAAGGTAAATCGATTAACATAACGTGTAGCTATATTGGTTGCAAAACACAGAAACGAACCTTAAAGTCGGGCGAAGATGATGTTGTCATCTTTATGTTGGATGACAAAGCTACTCTTGAAGAGGTGGTCATTACAGGTTACCAGCAGATTGACCGTAGAAATCTCACCTCTTCTGTTACAAGCGTTAAGATGGAGGATATCGCAAGAGCCGGTATTTCGTCGGTCGATAAAATGTTGCAAGGTCGTATTCCTGACCTGGTACTGAGTAACAATAGTGGAGAAATCAATTCTACACCTAAAATTCGTATTCGTGGTACATCAACGCTCATTGGTAACCGTGAACCTCTGTGGGTGGTTGATGGTATTATTATCAACGACCCGGTAAACTTGAAGTCGGATGTTATCAACGACCCTGACTATGTCAACCGCATTGGTAACGCTATTTCGGGCATTAACCCACAGGATATAGACCGTATTGACGTACTAAAGGACGCCGCTGCAACTGCTCTCTATGGAACACGTGCTGCCAATGGTGTCATCGTTGTTACTACTAAAAAAGGACGTGCAGGAAAGCCTGTCATCTCCTACTCTTTCACAGGAACATTACGTCAACGCCCAAGATATACTGACTCAAAGATAGACCTGATGAATTCGAAGGAACGAACTCAGGTTTCAAGAGAACTTGCCAATATGCATTACAGTTTCCCTAGCGATATGTCGTATGTTGGCTATGAGGATGCTTTGCAAAAATACTACAGCGGAGTTTACACACGTGAAGAATTTGAACAGGCTGTCGCTAAAGCTGAAACACAGAACACAGATTGGTTTAAACTCCTCACTCATGATAGTTTTTCGCAAGATCATAGTGTGAATATCTCTGGTGGTGCTGACAAATTCCGCTATTATGCTTCTTTAGGTTATACGGGTGACGATGATGTGATTAACAACAACACAGGCAAGCGATATACAGCAGCTACCAACCTGGATTTCACCCTTAGTGATAAGATTCAAGCCAGTTTGAACCTGTCTATGTATACCAATAAGAAACATTATAACCAAAGTGAGCTGTCACCTATTGACTATGCCTATAACACTTCGCGTACTATCCCAGCATACGATGCGGATGGCAACTACTATTATTATAAAAAGAACTCTGTAGGCTCAGGAGCATACGACTATAGTTTTCTCAACGAACTTGACAACAGCTATGTAAGCCAAAGAACAAACGGTTTTAAAGCTACCATCAACTTACGCTATGTACCTAAGGAATGGTTAAACTTTAATGCTATATTTGCATATAGCGGAACGAACACCAATATTGAAGGGTGGTATGGCGAACGCAGTTTTCATGCTGCTGCTTTGCGCATGAGCCAATATGGTGTACCAGCACCAACAAACTCTGAAATGCCTTTCGGTGGTGAACTTTCAGAGGATAACACCGAATTACATGACTGGACTGCCCGCCTACAGGCAAACATCAACAAAGATTTTGGCGCCAATAAAGAGCACAACATCAACATTGCCGTTGGTATGGAGGCAAGCTCAAGTAAATATAAAGGCAACCAATTTACACAACGTGGCTATTATGCCGATCGTGGACGTAAATTCACTACATCCATCCCAAAGAAGTATACAGCTTATCTGAGTTGGTTAGCAGGAAATATGCCTACCATCACAGATAATATTACCAATCTGGCTTCTATTTATGGTACAGCCTCTTATAGCTATAAGCAGTATTTCACCATAAATGCCAACACACGCTACGATGGCTCTAACCGCTTCGGTGATCGAAGTAATGAAAAGATCCTACCTGTATGGTCGGTGTCTGCAAATGCTAATCTGAAGGAAATAGCACACATCAACGCCAACTGGCTGGACGCCCTTACCTATAAGGTGTCTTACGGTGGCCAAGGAAATATGCTTGAAGGACAAACGCCAAAACTCACGATTACCAAAGGAGCCTACGACGCACACTATGATGAGATGGTTTCTACTGTAGATAAGTTTGCCAACCCTGACCTGAAATGGGAAAAGACGCAATCTTTCAATATGGGTATCGAGGGAGCATTTTTCAACAGTCGCTTGCTGCTGTCTGCAGAATATTATTATAAAAAGACCAATGACGCATTCATGAACAAAACCATCTCGGATGTGAATGGTTTTACTTCTTATGTCGTAAACTCTGGACAGATTATCAATAAGGGTTACAACTTTGCAATCACAGCAACACCTGTTCAAAATACAGACTGGAACTGGATGGTGTCTGCTACTTTGTCTAAGGTGATGAACAAGATGAACACTGCTCCCGGAGAGGATGCCTATGACATAAACGATTACCTGAATGGTACAGCCATTGTAAACGGTGAACCTATAGGAGTGTTTTACTCCTATCGCTTTGCAGGATTGAATCCTGAAAATGGTGGTCCTACCTTTGATGACTGGAAAGATCGACAAGATGAACTGATTGGACTCAGCAAATATGAAACCGCTACACGTGTACTTGAACTGAGTGGAAAAAGAGATCCTGATATAACTGGCAGTTTGAGTTCTACGCTCACCTACAAAGACTGGCGTCTGGGTATCTTTATGGATTACTCTCTCGGCAACAAAGTGCGCTTATTCCATTTGTTTAACCAAGGTACAGGAACAAAGCTCGGTCCTGGATATATTTATCCTGAAAATAACTTGAATAGGGCTTTGCTCAATCGCTGGATGAAGCCTGGTGATGAGAAATTCACCAATATTCCTTCTATCATGAGCCATGATCAATATGGATTCTATGACTATACTACACACTGGTCAGAGAAGAGTTTCTATCAGGGCGTACCGTTCGGAATGGATGCGTGGAGTATGTATGATTACAGTAACGTACGCGTAGTAAACGCTGATTATCTGAGACTTACGAGTCTTAGTCTTACCTACGAAGTACCCGTAAAAGTACTCCTCAACTATGGTCTGCAACGCCTGGCAATAACGCTCACAGGAAACAACCTTTATACCTGGTGTAACAGTAAGCTAAAGGGACAGACACCAACACAGAGTGGATTTGCCGAAGTACAATTAAGCGATACCCCATATTACACCATCGGTGTGAACATTCAGTTCTAATACGTAGAATAGATAAAAAAATGATAAAGATAAATAAAAATATAAGAAAGAAGATTATGGCAACTGGTATTATTCCACTTGCCCTTCTGCTATTGACTTCATGTGGCGACTTTCTGAAAGAATATTCTCAAGACACAGACTATGTGCGATCATGGCGAGATCTTGACGAACTGCTGATTGGTTCTGGCTATCAGAACATCATATCTGCTGATTTGCTGAGTACAACAAACGATAATCAATACTTTATTCATTTCCTGGCCGACGAACTTGACGAATACGATGGTCCAAGTTACGAAGAAGGAAGCATGGAGTTTGACGGCAAAGAACGTGTGTTTGGTTATTATACATGGCAGGCACGTAGTGGACAGAATGATACATACACTGGATTTAACAAAGAAAATGACAGTTGGGCTGAATACTACAGACTTATCAATGTGGCCAACAATGTAATAGAGAGTGCAAAGACATTGGACGACAACACAGAAGAGCAGCGTAAAGGCAAGCTCAAGGTATGTGGAGAGGCTCACTTCCTGAGAGCATACTACTACTTTATGCTTACCAATTTCTATGGAAAAGCATACGACCCCGCAACAGCTTCCACAGACTTAGCTGTACCTATCAAAACCTCTCAGGAGGTGGAAGACCGATTTTTCAGTCGCAATACGGTGCAGGAATGTTATGACCTGATTCTCAGCGACCTGCTCTCGTCTGAAAAGGAACTGGAAGAATATGGTACACAGACTTCCAAATATCGTGCCAGCACTACTGCCGTACATTTGCTTTTAAGCCGAGTATATCTTTACATGCAAAACTGGGAGAAAGCTGCAGAATACGCTCAAAAGACCATTAACGAACATCCTTCATTGGCTAATCTTAAAGTCATGAGTCATACATCAGGTATCATCTCACAGACCTCGCCAGAGCTTATATTCAGCATGGGTAGCAATAGTGTTATGGAATATACTATGAATGAAGCGAAATCATTTACTATCAGTCAGCATATTTATGACATGTATGGTGATGACGATTTGCGCAAAACTCAGTATATCTGGACAAATGGCAAATTCCATGGCTACAAGAAACATCCTGCCAATACCAATGCCTTAAAAACAGAAGACGGCGAAGAGGAAATATCAGAAGATGATGTGAACTATTATTTCAAGGGCTATTATTACGGTTTGCAGAAACAACTCAATGATGTCAGCGATAAAAACTTCTTCCGAAGCAGTGAGGCTTATCTAAACCTTGCTGAGGCTATGGCTTACATGGGCAAAGAAACAGAAGCACGCAACGCGGTGAACACCCTTAGAAAATATCGCTTCACTGATGGAGCTGATTACGAAATTACTTCTACAGGCAACAAACTGATAGAAGATATCAGAGATGAACGTGAACGAGAACTGTTACTCGAAGGGCACCGCTGGTTTGACCTTCGCCGCTATGCCGTAAATACAAAATATCAGCAGAAGACGGAAATCACTCATCACTATTACTATTATGAAGATCGTCAATCGGATGTGATTAAGTCTATGTGTACATTCAAGCTTTCGGCTGACGACTGGGGATGGGTATTGCCACTGCCTCAAAGCGTTATAGACTATAACGTTGGAATGCCACAGAATACTCGTGGAGAACGTACATACACCACCATAACTCTATAAAGGAAAAAGTTTATGAATAAAATATTAGCTACAATATGGCTTTTTGCTGCTGCCATGTGTTTCACAGCCTGCGAGAGTGAAGACCCGTTACAGCCAAGCAACGCCGATACAAATCCATTTATCACCGATGATAATGCCGATGACGAAGAGAGTTTGCTACGTAAGGAATTCTATTCTAAAAACAGCTGTTATCTGCTTTTCAATGACACCTTAAATACAGGCGAACTGCTCGATTTAGGATATATGATGACAGCTTCTCAGAATAACAATGCTTACACGTATGATTATCTTACGACAATAGAAGAAAAGCACCTTGCAACACAATTTGTAGAGCAGTATCTTCTTCCACATTTAGGAAAGAAATTGCGTCCCTTCTCTTTCCTTCTTGTCAATAACATCAACCACTTCACCTATGAAGATGGCCAACTACGGGAGCCTGACGATGGAATCACAAATCCATCGTTTGTCGTGGGTGTCAGAGCAACTGCCATAGCCATGAGTGCTATAACAGAAATGGGTGAAAGCGAGAAAAACGATTACTCCAAAGAGTTGATCATCGAAATCTTGGCCAACATCATCTCACATCAAACTATAGAAACCTTCAATGCGTTCACAAGCTATGGTAAGAAATACTATGGCGTATGGATGGAAGGATGGGTTGAGGGCGAAGAAGATGGTATGCCTCTGCAAAATGCCAAGAGTTTTATCGCACCCCATCAGGACATCTGGGGAGTATGGTGGACTGCCTACCCTACTCTTGACGAGGACGTAAAAGCGTTTATTAACTTGGCTATGAATACTACGTTAGAAGAAGTAGAAGAAAAATATACAGAGTATCCTGATATCATCAGCAAATATAAACTGATGAAACAAATCATCACAGAATTAGGTTATATAAAATAAGTATGAAGAAAATATTATTACTGCTACTTGCTACATTAACGATTAGCAGCTACGCCCAAAAGGGCTTTGTTATCCAAGGATATGTTCCCTCACTACCCGATGGAACAGTAGTTGGTATTGGCGAGAATGAAGACTCTATCACAGAGTGTGCTACAACTGTAGTAAAAAACGGCCATTTTACGTTGAAAGGAAGCGTAAAACGACCTGTTAAGGGCATGTTGACTACCAATAATCTTGATTTGGTAGCTCAAAATCATTGGCCTGATGATTCTATTCATTGGAACTATATTGATATGTTCATTTCAAATGACGAGATTACAGTTGACAAGGATCTGAAAATACACGGAACGCAAATACAAAGTGATTTTGACGAGCTACAGGCCATGGGAGAATGGCTGTATAACGATACTTTGGCGTGGTCATTCATTCAGACACATCCCACATCTATTGTTTCTGCCATGCTCGTAAATAATATGCTGAAACGTGGATATGGTTTGCAAAAAACTGAAGTGGAACGTTTGGCTCAGGCCATAAAAGCAGTACCAGATGACCCTTCTCGTTTTGAAGAATTCAAATGGCGTGTGGAATTTGCCAGGAAAACTACTGTAGGTGCAGAGCTGATAGATCTGGAAATATACGACACGAACAACAAGATTACTCATCTCAAAGATGTCGTGCCACAGAAGGGAAAAATTGTTCTTATTGACTTTTGGGCAAGCTGGTGTGGACAATGTCTTGCAGCCTTCCCTAAATTGGAAGCTATCGGCAAAGCATACCAAGATAACTTTACTATCATAGATCTTTCCATTGACGTGAAGGAAGAAGCATGGCGAAAAGCTATGGACAAACATCCACAGATATGGCAACAGTATCGCACCACAAATCAAGGATACAAAGATCTGTTTACTAAATATCAGATAGGAAACGGTGTACCTTATTTTGTATTGATTGCTCCCAACGGAAAGGTGATGAAATCACCACAAAGCGTAGAGGAAATCAAAGAAATATTGAAACAGCATTTATAAAACGAGAATGAATACGAAACTGAAAAGTATATTGGCATTTACAGGCATGATGATGATTCTGCCTGTAAATGCCCAACAAATCATTGTTGAGACAGCAGATACCACAATAACAAGCAATCATTTGTTTACAACACCTAATGGCGAATACACCCAATTAGCCTTCAATGCAAAGGGAGTGGCTACATATAGCTGCAATACCATAAAAGAAAAGGCGAATACAACGCTAATACTGCAAGATGGAACCATGTATGTAATGGTGTGTGAACCTAAAAAGACACAAAAACTAAAACTGGAACGTAACAAAACGGGCAAAGTGATAGGAAAACTGTCTGGGGCTAATGCTGATATGGCAGAACTATTTACCGAATTTACAAAATTCTCACCAGAGATGGATTATAATGAGGAGACAAGTCCTGCAGATATTAAGAAAAAGAGCACAGAAGCTTCAAATAAGCTTGATGAGCAATATAAGCGATTGGTCATTTTGGCTAAAAAACTCAAGAATAAGGAGGATGTTGAGCAAAACTTGGTAGACATCGAAAAGGCATATCTGAAACATCGACTCTCGCTCCTTGAAAATGAGGATTACTTAACCCATCGTGACCCAAGAGAAGACAACAGAGTGATGCAGCTTGTAGCAGAGATTGACCCTAACGATACTCTGAGCCTCAGCAATGACCTTATAACATCATTTATCTATGCTCATTTCCCAGAACGAATAACGAAGGATATGTCTGCCGAAAACTACGGCATCGGGTATATCAACACGGTTGACAAATATGTAACCAACAAGAAGATTCGCGATTTACTCATGGAAGGTATCATCAACAATATGTTGGGCACAACCACACCTTTCAATATTGACGCTTTCTGGCAGGTAGCTAAGGAAAAAGTAGACCCTTCTATCATCGAACGGTTTCAATATATTGTTGATGCCAAGAAAAACACGAAAGCAGGTATGAAATGTCCGGATATCACTTTCTCTGATGCCGAAGGAAACAAACATCACTTGAGTGAATTCAAAGGCAAATTGGTATATATCGATTTATGGGCCACATGGTGCGGACCATGTGCCATGGAGATTCCTAAACTCGCCAAGCACATAGAGGAATATCAAGGAAACAACAAGGTTGAATTTATCAGCATCAGTCTTGATGAAAACATGAAGGCATGGAAAAACAGAATTGCCAAAGAGAAACTTCAATGGCCACAATTCATAGCCAATGCTGAAGAAAATAAGATGATATCAAAAACATTCGGTGTAATGTCAATACCACGCTTTCTACTCATCAATGCCGATGGAACAATAAACGATGCAGATGCGTTCAGACCATCAGACGAAAAATTCAAAGAAAAACTCGATGCTGCTCTCCAATTGCGCTAGAAATGAAAAAGATCTTTAATATTCCAACATATATATTATATATATTCGTAGTAATTTTGATTATAAGTGCAAACAACAACAAATTTATGTCAACACCCTATATTCTTGAAATGGGGGTAGGATTTTTAATTATTGTTATTATGTTTGTGAAACTATTACGTGATATGAATAAATAATAAGACTTCTTTTATCGCTAAAAGATACCATAATATGAATCGTGATAGCAATTATACAGTTTCTCACTATCTGCTATATTATATTTGAATATTGAATAATATGGTCAACTATTTACAGTTACATGTAAAGATACTATCGAGATTATGCCAACAACTTGGCATAATCTCGATTTTAATATTTTTTTTGCTAGCGATTTTTCTATATGTTGTCTCAAAACTATCTCCAATAGAAATAATCACTATAGCATTTTCACTAATATTGAGTATACATATTAAACGAGGGGATAAAAGAATTGTAAAAGAAATATATAGGAAAAAAACAAAATGGTTATTTTGCATAGATTACCTTATCATCTTAATGCCATTTTCTATCACTTGTATTTTAAAAGATTCCCTACTAACTGCTATATTATGCTTATTACTTGCTTTTATCCCTTCATTCTTTCCTAATTGGCATATTCATCTAAAGTTATTTACACACCCTTTACTTTTAAAAGGAAGCTATGAATATCAAAATAGCTTAAGAATATTAATCGTACCATACATTCTTGGTATATGTGCCTCTTTTATAGGTTTAGTCTACGAAAATAATAAGATCTTTCTGGTAAGTGTTCTGACATTTATATACTTACTGGGAATCACTTTATTTCAGAAACCAGAAAAACAACACTTACTTTTGTACAAATCTGCTAATAGAATTATATTCAATAAACTAAAATATTCTGTAGGAAATAGTATAGTATTGTTATCTCCATTTCTTATTATATCCTTATTTTATCAACCTAATTATTTCTTTTCATGTATTATACTCCTATTGATATCCATTATTTTCCTCTTTGAAGCAAATTGTCTAAGATATATATATATAGGAAATGATTTCATTTCAATAATTCTTCTTACCACTTTATTTTCAGTGAATGTAGCTGCACTAAAATACTTATCTATAATAGTGATCTCATGCATAATATCACTCATATTTATCAAATATATCCAATTAAAATATAAAGATTTTTATGATAGAGTTGAAACACATTAAGAAAAAATACGATACCTCATATGTTATCGAAGATATTTCGTTAACATTAGAACCTGGAAAATTTATGGCTTTATGGGCGAAAACGGAGCTGGGAAAAGTACTCTCTTTCGATGTTTATCTGGTCTCGAAAAATACGAAGGAGAAATTATAATTCCTTCCAGCACAGACATCGGATTTCTCTCTGATACTTTATATTTTTATCCACTAATTACTGGCAATGAATTTGTAAAATTTTGCCTGGAAGCTGGAAAAATAAAATATACCCAGCAAGATATAGACCATCTGAACCAGATTTACAAATTACCCTTAAATCGTTTTCCTACAAAATATTCTTTGGGTATGAAAAAACGACTCATGCTTATGATCATGATGCTAAGAGATAGCAATCTATATATTTTAGATGAACCTTTTAACGGCTTAGATTTAACAGGTGTAGTTGTCTTGAAAAAATGGTTGAAAAAAATAGGTGCTCAGCAAAAAACAGTTGTTTTATCCTCTCATATCATATCATCGCTAACTGATATTTGCGATGTCATTTTTTATATTCACAACGGAAAAATCATAAAAACTTACTCCGGAAATATTTCTCCTGATCAAATTGAAAAGGATTTGCTAGAACAAGTGAATGTGATCATATAATTCATGTAATAATGTTAAATTTTGAAGAATGTCAGAAACTCTTATGAACTGCATCTAAAAGCTGACTATTCAAATGAATAAACATATATATTAAATTACTGTTACAGATAAATACAGCCATTTCTGGCTATATTTATCTGTAATGTTTTATATTTTCAGCCATCGTATTCATAATCCGGAGGTCGTGGGTTCGGGTCCCACCCCCGCTACACTGAAAATCAAGGAGTTACGACAAAGTAACTCCTTTTTCTTTTATCGGGAAAACAATGGGAAAACATTTTTAGGAAACAGGCTCCTAAAACAACCTCCATACTTTATTAATAATAGCGCAAACAAGACACCAGCAAAAGCAAGATGGCTATCGCTCCTTCTTGCGGATGGAACCTAAACTCCTCCTGTCTTCCTTGCCATCAAAGAACGCGTTGAGTACATCACGAAAGACATCATCGGGTGAGACCGCATCGAAGAGGGTCATCGAGGATCGCAACTTGTGTGCATCGATAGGACTGCCCATGATGGCGACAATGTCCTTGCCATGATGCGCCAACACCGCTTGCGTCACTTCACGCAGACGGGCTCCGAGCACGGGATGCGAGAGATACGCCTTCGCCTCCTCCACATCGGCAAGACCATATATCCACGAGTAGGAACTGTGGCCGAGTCCCCGCAACTGTGGGAAGATATACCATATCCAGTGGCTCCGCTTCTCACCGTCTTTCATCTCCTGCAAAGCCGTGGCGTAATCGGACTGCTGCATGTCAAGGAACCGCTGGAGGTTGAAAGGATCTTCTGTAGTGTTATCAATCGTCCTTTCAAAGTTGTCGAGGATATGGCGAAGCGTAGGAGTCAGCAGACCGTAGCAGTAGCCGGCGAGTGGTTTTGGCATCTCATAGGCAGCCTGAGCGATAGCACCAGCCATGGCGCCAATGGTGTCGCTGTCGCCACCGATGGACACAGCGTTGCGGATGGTACTCTCGAAGTCGTGGCTGTCGAGATAGGCGATGATGGCCTCCGGCGTGCTGCCCATACACGACACGTCGTAGGTGTATTTGGGGCGTATCCCGTCGATAGTACGGTGGAGGTCATATCCGAATGTCGTCTCAAGATATTCACGGAGCTCATCCCTGGTCTTACCCTGACTTGTTAAGAACACCGCGGCAGCAATGGCCTGTGCGCCCTTGATGCCTTCGGGGTGGTTGTGCGTCACCTCCGCGGAGATCTTGGCGAGGTCCAGAGCCTCATCCAGACTCTTTGCATAGAAGCCCACAGGACTGACCCGCATACCGCTGCCGTTGCCCCAGCTGTTGTATGGCTTCGGCTCACGTTCTATAAGCCAACGCTTAAAACTGCCGCCATATCCTGCCCAAGGGTATTTCAGTCCCAGCTCACGCATACACTGCACGAGGTATTCGTGACTGTGCGTCTTATCCTCAGTCAGCCATTTCGCCACGGCAAGTGTCATCACCGTGTCATCGGTAAACTTGCTGCGCGGTGTCAGCAGATGAAAGTAATAATCCTTTGTGTTGTTGAACTCATACACGGAGCCAACCACGTCACCAATAATTGCACCTAACATAAGCTATTCTGTTTTTAATTCTTCTTGAGAAAAGGTAGAGAGGCGGAGTCAATTAACAAGTGCTAATTAACTCCGCCGTAATCATTATTTGTGCTCTATTGTTTCAATTGTAATTATTCTGAGACACCTCTCTGTTTTAATACACTTTTCCAAGGGAGCTCATAAGTAGATTGTTCCAGTCGTACCCATATCATCCCCAGCCTGGCCAAGAATCGCAATTTGAACCAGCCTCGCCACATTCGTTCCAAAAGTCACGGTTCCACTCCTCAACTATACTTGGCCAATCGCTATCTTCCGCCTCTATTCTTTGCCATCTTTCATACTCATCACGGACTTTTCTTGCTTTTTGAAGAAGTTCTTTTAATTTCATATCACCTTCTTCTGATCGCAGTGGTGTAAACATTCTTTTTCCGTCGACTTCTCTAATCGGGAATAATTCCGGCGCATTTTTCTTAACTCCAAGATTTACACAATTCATGAAATCTACACTTTTTCCATTAGTGAGTTTTAGATAATACCAATCCCATCTTTTATACTTTGGAATATAACGGTAAGAGTTCCGGAAATATCTATCAAAACAGACAAATGCAGACTGTATGTCATATTGATTATGTTCATATTTCTTATGCAGAATATTAAGACAGTATTTTACTACATGTGTAGGCATATCTTCCACATCTTCCATAGAATTCCCCCAATAAGAATATGGTGCATCAATTATTCCTGTTTCATCAAAAGAAGAGTGAAGCGTTAAGAGAACTAGACAATTCTCATCATCTAGATTAATAATGTTATTGTATGCAAAAAATGAACTATACTTCTTAAGTTCTTCTTTAGGAACATCATTCGTATTCTTATAGTCCATTGTTATTAAACGAATGTGTTTCTCTAAATGCTCTCTTAACCAAAACGCACAATTATCGCTAAATATTTTCTTGTCTTGATTCGAATACGAAGCTATTAAATATGGTCGTATGATTTCGTATAGAGAAGATGGTAATTCGGACGTAGAAATAAAACTATAAGCAACTTTAACCTTAAGAAATGCCAGCAATGGTCTCCATCCTTCAGGTTTAACATATGTTGGGTCAATAAAATAGATATTCATGGTGATGCTATTTTAAGATTGTTTTAATATTTTTCATTACCTCCTTCAAATCATTGAGCAATGATTCATATTTTTGTATTCGGTCTTTATTTATTGAATCGATGATTCTATTCTCCTCCATTTCTTTTTTAAGATCTTCTATTTCTTTTCCTTTACAAATAGACTCAGAGAACAAGGAAATCTCTTCTTCAGTTTTCAGCTTTTTGCACTCTATATATAAATGCCATATTTCTGACATTTTGTTATCAAATGGCTCACTACAACAATAAATGCATCTTATACCCCGACTGAGCTCCATTATCTGATTGCTATAAGTGCCAGTAGCAACAACACTCAAAGTAAAGTTATCTTCTAACATTTCATCATGCACAGCATAATTTTCATCAATAAACTGAACAAAATACCAAGTATACCAGTTGGTGAAGGCAAGTTTGCTTTTGCTGTGCACTAAAATACACTTTACGGCATTGCGCAGAATGTGCGGGGTATATGAAACTCTCACAGTATCATCATCCATAATTGCAACAAACATAGTCTTCAAATACTTGCAATTATTCTCTGATGCGCATCGGTCAGAAAATATTTTCTGACAATATATTGCAACTTCAATCAAATCTGTCATTTCCATAGTTGTCTAAATTTCATATGCAATTTAATACACGTCAAGACCATTACTATTTTATAACCTTCTCAGCATCATGCATGGCAAGGTAAGTGTCAATGCCCAACTCTTCCAGCCAGTCCTTTGCTTCCTGTTCGTGATGGTAAGCCACACGCAGAACGAACCATTGCTTTATCTGCTCCTGTTGTCGTGTGTCACTTGGTTCCTGTGGTGCGTTCTCCACCGACACCCCATTCTTGAACTGACTAGGGAACATGCGAGGGGTAAGCCGCGCACCGGAAAGGAGATTGCCGTCTTCTCGGATGTACACATTAGACAACGTGTCCATAGGTTATCTTTTAGGCACATGAAAAAAGCGTGGAACCCTTGTTACTCGTTCCACACTTCGAGGCTCTGGTATTGCCCATTACTGTCAGAACGAGCAACGCAGAAGCCCACGCCTGTATGTATATCGCACCTTTGGCATACCTTATATATAATAAGGTATACCGCCGGCTGGTGATTACACACCCATGGACATCTACCGTAGCCATGTTCTTTGACAGTAAGTGAAATTTACCAAATTTCGAAGTGTCAAGAACAAAGCGTCAAGTAAACGCCTTCATCATATATATGTTCCCCACAGTCAAACCGTTCCTCATGAGTAGCTTTTCCCCACCCTCTGCGGGCTTCTGCATTGACGGACAGCCACAAGGGACGCAACCTGCATCAGCCGATAAGGTTTCGGACGTGGTTAACAATAGCAAATTTATGAAGAAATATTGAAAATGCAAAATAATGAGAAAGGTTTTTTGAAAATGATGAGAAAAGGATATTTTGCTTTGCAGCGTGTCTCAAAGCTCTCTCAAATCGATGAATTTCCCTCAGACCACTTACAGACCACATAGAAATTCTAAAATATCCTAATAGACAATAAGTTATTATTGCGTTATATTGTAAAATTGAAACTAAATTCCTATTTTTGTGAACGATAAGAATAGAGCCGACCCTAAAAAGAGCCGACTTTTTTGTTTCACTAATACAATTTATGCCAATGAGTAAAACCTACATTCCAAAGATGGGACCTAAAAAAGCCGTGATGGGATTATAGGGGAAAGAGCCATGAGGGTCTTCGATGTTCTCTGGCGTCATCCCGTAGGGAAGTGCTCCTGGATTAAGAACCTCTATTCGGTCATCATAAATAGCGATACCGACAAAGGCATTGTATTCTTCCCAATGCTTGAAACAAAACGCCATGCCAGCGTCCAACAAGTCAAAGAAATTGCCGTAAGCACGTTGGTTGTCTATGAATTCGTTCTTGTCAGTTCCTCTGAACCTTGCCATCTGAATGGTGAACTGCGGATAATAACCTTTCTCGTTCTTCGTAAAAAGCATTGCCGCTGCATTATTGGGCTGACCGTCAGAAGAGAGTAGCTGAAGTTTGTCAAGGACACTCTTCAAAGGTTCTGTTAAAACTGAATTTGGCACACGCCCGCCTTCTGCACCTATACGAACACGCATATCACGAAATATCGTTTCATGCCACGAATATACTAACTTTCTGATAAACAACCAAATAAACAAGAAATTAAATTTCATAGAAAATCACCAGAAGCTATTCATGAATACTTTTAAAACAAGTAATTCGATGAATCACATATAGTATTACTCCACTAAAAATACAAGCTATAATATCTATCCAATCATATTGCTTTGCTAAAAAACCATCAACGATTTCCCACCCTATCAAAAAAACTGTGGCATAAAAAATATTAGTAGGTATATTCCATTTTTCTTTTCGTAAAGCTTGTGTCAAAAATACGATAATGGGAACACCCAAAAAACTTGTGTAGCAATCAGCAATATGATAATCGTTTATGTGATGAGAATAAACATAAGGGCGATATACATAACTTAATAATACGCACAATATTAAAAGAAGAAATGCAATGAAACCATAAATTAATTTTAACTTCTTTCGTTTATTCTTTATGTATTGAGTATCTTGTAAAGATTTCATAATATAGTTATTTATTACAAAGGAATAAAAAAAAATTGAAATCTCAACAAAAAAGTGGTTGTTTTTTTGTTATCCTCTCATATCATCACTAACTGATATTTGTCGGATGAACCGAACTAACGGAAAGCCTGGGAAAGTCGCTGTCATTGCTGTTGCCAACAAGCTTATCAGGCCGGCTTTTGCCGTTATTACTCATGAGAGGCCCTATGTCGATGGATATGTATCAACGATAGACTCTGCTGAGACTTCTTTGGGTGTTGAAGGATAATCTAATACCTGAAAACACCGAGGATTTTGAGGGCGAGAAGCCCTCAAGGAATTTGATTATTTACGATATTTATTTTGATTGGAACAGCAAGAATTTTTTGAGGTATATCCTTAATAGATGTAGTGCGATTTGATAAAAATAATTCCTTATTCATATAAATACTTTTTGCTTCTAAGTCTAATGATATGGATTGTACGCTCATATTATACATTCCCAATATTGCGGTCAAATCTGCTGCTAATGTAGTATGGTTTATATACTCTTCTATCTGAGATTTATTCTTACACTTATATTCTGGGAGACATTGCGAAACAATGATGGCAATATCACTAAAATCAGACAGATTACAATGTATGTTGATGTTTTTTTCTTTTGAATACTTGCTTAAAATAACTTTTAAACATGTATTCATTTCTTGCAAAGTTTCTTTATACCCCCTCTGTCTTTGGGATATTGGAAAAGCTGAAAGGTCCTTGCCCTTGCCCTTTCTCTTTAAATCATCAATAATATAATTAGTACTATATGGTACAGTTATACTTATTTTATCGTTATCTCCTGTAACAATATAACATTTATTTTCTATTGTATCTGCTTTCTGAATGAAATAGACACTTTCAGATTCAGTCAGAGCAAGAATATTTACTTTCAAGTCTTTGTTTTTGACACGGGTACAAGAAACAAATGTAAATATCGTAGAGATAAGCATATATAATATATTGAGTTTATTCATCTTAATTTAAGAATATGTGAAAGTCAAAGAATTTGTTAAACACTATTTTTTTTATTATTACTGTCCGATAAGATTGGAGCCTATTGATATACTTGGTTTACGTGCTTGGTGATCCAAAGCTAATCGTTGGCAATAAAAAATCCAATAGCCATCCTTTGAATTCAAGTAAGTTCCCAAACCTGTTTCCATGCACATTACTTGTAAAAAATAAATGCTCTGTATATTCCCCTGTTCTTATTTCTACTTTAATCTTATCTCCTACATATTGATAATATACTTTGGACTTACTGTATTTTTCAATTTGATATTTTGGCCAAGAATATAAATTGATTGTATATTGGAAGTTAGATATAAGCATCCCTTCTTTAGTTGCTTTTGTCATGACAGGTTGCATCTCTCCACCATAAGTAAGGACATATAAGCATCCATTATGTATTTCAAAACCTTCAATAGGGAAGATATACTTGCTTTGTAGGCTCTTCTTATTTATGATTTGAAGTGCAAACCGCTCCGAAATCCATGCTTTATCACCGTTGCCCGCTAATATATTATTAGCGTAATTGGCAAATACTATCATGTAAATAATTAGAAATACTTTTCTCATAATGTTAAACTACTTTATATACCAAAACCCTACCAAATGTCTATTACGCCGCAAACCACAAAAACTTAACAGACTACTGATTGATGTCACATATATATTATTTTTTTATTAATGTTGACGGGAACATGTTCTCCAGGCAGTCCTCTACTTCTATATTTTCCAATGAGCTTATTCCCTAAGAAAGTAAGATATATCAAGTCTGGCTCGTATATTATCTGAGGATAACGTGAATCTTTCAAGCCATATTTCTTGTATATTTTTGGAAAGTATTTCTTTACCTCCTTGCCAAAGCTTTTGTCATCTAATTTGAAAACGGGGCTCATAGCCAGCGATTGTCTCGGATCCACCGTCCACATCACAAACAAGATGTCCTTACCATGAACTTTGCTTTTAAAATTATATGGACATCTATTCCACGAATCATAATCAATCTCATCGGATATTGTATATCGCTTCAGAATGTTGCTGATATCCCGACAATATACTCTTATGACATAGTCCTCGCCTTTATGAATGGAATCCAAGGAGTCAACATAAAAAGCCAGTTCCCTTTTCAAATCTTGATTGTCTATCTCCATGTACCTGTCTGTCTCCTTATAGCCTTCATTGTTACATGAAAGACATAAGAGAGTTATCGATATTAAGAAAAATATAACTTTATACATTCCTTTAAATTTAAAATATTATGAAAAAACTTACCATTTCCCTTAATAACCCGGGAAGTACAGCTTCCTTGTGCATTATATGTGTAAACAATCGTCTGTCCCTCTGCCTTAGTATATGTAAAGACAAATAGCAGTATAGATAAAATGGCTTTGTTTTTCATCGGTTTATAATTTTAGTTAGCTATTAAATGGATACTTATAAAACATTTACGTTAATAAGAAATTAAACTTATAAAGGATATTTTGGTAATATCCAGTATAAAGGCAAAAAGGTACTATGGGGAAGAAAAAAATGGAATTGTGATAGACCAACCGAAAAGTCAAACGCCACGAATCGGAAGGATATGCAACATGTACAAGGCATATAGCAAAATAGTCTACAGGTATTCCATACTCCAAGATCTTTTACTATTATATCGCAAAGATAAAGTATCGAAATGAAATTGTCAAGAAAATCGAAGAAAATTTCTGAAGAAAGTGCATTTTTAACATTCATTAAAAAGTAAATTTAATTTATCGGCCTGGCTATTTATAATCCCGGTAGTTACAGCATACATGATTTACAAGAGGATGCCGGCCTGTTCAACGGTTCTCTCCGGTTTATTCTTTAATACAACCGTATCCGATCAGTACCTGTCTATTATGCTCGACAGTAGCATGTTTAAAGAAATATATAAGCGTGAAGGATCACTAATTACTCAACTAAAATATAAACAAAAAAAGAGGCGCGAAATTTATCTTCGCGCCTTGTCTCTTTTTCCTTTCATCTTCTGAACTTTTTTCTTATTCAGAAAGTTATGGCTTA
>Ga0247611_10003045_pt1 | contig 25620 bp, 17 predicted proteins | sample 177DNAGHGhighgp2_FD_192422 | JGI IMG/M metagenome (GOLD analysis project Ga0247611, IMG submission 192422) | Sheep rumen microbial communities from Palmerston North, Manawatu-Wanganui, New Zealand - 1770 DNA GHGhigh gp2 | ecosystem: Host-associated > Mammals > Digestive system > Stomach > Rumen... | reverse complement strand
TGAGAAGCTGGTATCTTGATGATGATTTTCGTAATGACGTTGAAGAACTTGAAGAATATCGATGAAGTACTCTCACATATCATGTAAAAACAGGCGGCCTGAAGGTCGCCTGTGATTTTTATTCCTGAAATAGGGGTTAGTGCTTGAACATGCGATCGATGGAACGCTTGTCCTCACGTTCCTTGATGGACTGACGCTTGTCGTACTGCTTTTTACCGCGAGCCGTGGCGATAACCAATTTTGCCAATCCACGATCGTTGATGAACAGGCGCAACGGGACGATTGAGAATCCCGGCTGCAGGGCATCTTTAGCAATGCGGCGAATTTCCTTGCGGTTGAGCAAGAGTTTGCGGTCGCGGTGGGTCATGTGGTTGTTATAGGATCCAAAGCTATACTCGGCGATATACATGTTCTTGACCCAGACCTCGCCGTTGATGACCGAGCAATAGGTGTCGGTCAACCCCACCTTACCCTGACGGATGGATTTGATCTCGGTACCGGTGAGCACAATACCCGCAGTGTAGGTCTCGACGATTTCATAGTCGAATGTGGCCTTGCGGTTCTTTATATTGACTGTATTGTTGTGGTTGTTATTCTTTGCCATAGATAATCACGTTCATTTAATGATAAACAAGCCTAATATGGCTTCAAACAAAAAGGGCAAGCCAAGCATCAAAGCCGATGAGATGATGACAAACTTAGCGACCTTGTTTTTCTTGACAAACAAGTTGTCTGTGCCGCGAATAGCCATCCATGGCAAGTAGGCCATCAGGAAAAGTACCGGCGTGAAATCGCTAGGCAACAAATTTCTCAATATCCTGAGCAAGACCAGGAAAATGAGATTGTACAGGATGTAGTCATTTAATCGCGCCTTTGCCCCCTCGGTCTTGGCCAGCTCGGGGTAAAACCCTTCAAGCAGATAACTGATCAAGTAGTAGCTGATGAAAAAAGTGGAGAATGACACGATACCCGTCATCAGCGAAGTGGCAAACGAGATGGTGCGGTCATAGAGCATGGGCACAAAGCACGACAATGCCAGCACACTCATCAAGGGGTAGTAGGCGCTACGCAGCACCTTGCTTGTCGGTATGTTGGATTGATTGATGACTTCCCACCCATATTTTGGGGCAGTGATCACACAAAATATGTTATGCCAGATACTCATGGTCAACTTTTGCGGCTGCAAAGATACTGCTTTTTTTACAAATACAAACTGAGTAACCCTATTTTATTTACAAAAGTAAAAAACGAAACAAAAAAATGATTAAAAACGATAAAATTTAGTAAATTTGCCCGCGCAACCAATAGATATTTACATTCCGTTCATTTTTTAACCAATAAACATTTTAAACAATGAAGAAGTTTTTTTTAGCAATGACAACAGTCCTATTGGCGCTGGGCTCATGCTCCACCCAACCAGGAGAACAACAGGAAACTGCTGCCAACACTGCCGATAACGGACAAGCAGCTATCGAGAACATCATGACGCGAACGAGCATTCGCAAGTACAAGGATCAGCCTGTTGAGCAGGAAAAGATCGACATTATGCTCAAGGCTGCCATGGCCGCGCCGACGGCTTTGAACCTGCAACCGTGGCACTTCATCGTCATCGATGACAAGAACACCCTCAAACTGCTCTCGGGTCAGCAGCCCAACAATGCACCGCTGATGATTGCCGTGTGTGGCGATACCAACAAGACCACCATGCCCGACGGCAAGGGCAAGTTGCCCGACTTTTGGGTACAAGACGTGTCGGCCGCTACCGAGAATCTGCTACTCGCTGCCCATGCACAAGGCCTAGGTGCCGTGTGGACTAGCGTATATCCCGTTATGGAACGTGTGGCCGAGGTGGCCAATGTGCTGAACTGCCCCGAGAACATCATTCCGCTGGCAGTCGTGAGAATTGGTTATCCCGACGAGTCGCCTAAGCCCAAGGATAAGTTCAAACAGGAGAACATCAGCTACAACAAGTTTGGCGGCAAGATGGAATAACCCCACGCTCGATCAATTATCACAAAGAAACCTGCTCCATGTGCGAGGCAGGTTTCTTTGTTTTACTTCTTATAGAGAGTATCATCAGAAGAGGAAGGAATGGTAAAGCTCGGGCTCATAGATGCTACCGGTCTTGATCACGGCCTTGGCAATCTCATAATAGATGTAATGGAAATTGCACAGTACCATCACCAGCAGCGGCAACCACTTGCGCTCCCGCCACAGGTATTGCATGGTGTAGCAGATCATGATGAGGAAACAGCACCTCATCAAATCACCAGGTCGGCTCAGGTACTGAGTCGTGTTGGCCATGATGTTGAGATATCCCAAGTGGAGCAGCGTGAAGCAATACATAGCGGGCATGTAACGGTCGGCCGGGAACATGCGCCTAATGGCCGGATAATACCATATCAGGATAAAACAGGACAGTAGCGGACAAAGGCGCGTGGGCCCCATCACTCCCCTGAAAGCATAATTAGCGTTGGTGGAGAACAACCGATAATAATGCCCATAGCCCAACAAGTCGGCAAACTGCCCCAAGCGGTCAAATGTCCACTGGATCCACTGCGGGAAAGAGCCCAGCACGACACACAGCACGAGCAACGTGAAGGGTACCCACCGCTTAACGTTTCGGAATGGGATGAGGGGCACAAAATAGAGCGGGATGAGCACAATCGACATCTTGTGAAGCGTCATGGCCAACAAGCACAGCAACATGTAGAGCCAGAACTTGCGGCGGACAATGAGCTCAACCATCAGCACAAACAGGCACTCGACCACTGCCTGGCGCAACGTGCTCATCCACTGGACATAATAGGGTCCAGTGAAAATGCAGATGGCAACCCAGGGGAGCAGCACCTTGCGATGCCTGAGCGCATAATAGAGCAGCGAGATCTGCAGTAATGCCCAAAAAGCGAAATAGAACGCGAAATGCAGACCAGAGCGAGCCATTACACTCGTGGCAAACACAAAACCAGGCTCGAAATTCTCGCGTGAGCACTCGCCCATCGACTGCATCGTCACATAATAATTGTAGTACATGTTGTAGTCCCAGCTCGTGAGCCACCTCACGGCCGAGATTGCAACATAGATGAGAATGGCAATCAGTATCTCCCATGAGCCGAACGGCAGTTCACGGCCGCCATTGGCCATCACCCGTTGCTCACGATGGCTCACATGCCATCCAAGCCATGCCATGACAAGGGCAGTTCCCGTATAGACTGTGAGGCTGAGTACCATAACCGATTATCGCTTACCTGACAAGTGACATGTTGATGGAGAGACCATAGTTGCAGTTGGTCGTGGGATAGGCCGACGTGGAAACCAACGGCATGTTGCTCTGGTAATCAAAGTAGGCACCCATGGTGATGCGCTTGCTCATCACATAGTTGGCAGTAAAGTTGATGCTCCACGTGCGGGTACCATTAGTCGCCTGGGCAGTGTTGTTCTCAATCTTGCGGATGAGGGATGAATTGCTTGACATCTTCACATTGAGATTGAGCGTCAAGTCATTATTGACATTCTGCTGTTTAGACTTGATCTTGAGCACCTGGTTGAAATTAGCAATCTTGTAACTGCCACCCAACGAGAACGACACGCTAGTAGCCTCAACCAACTGGCCTGCCGATGAGTTGAGCGTGAGGTTGCGTTGACTCTCATACTGGGCATTGAACGAGATGTCATTATAGAATGTGGCATCAAATCCAACCAATGGCGCAAACTTCTCGGTCAACGTCACCGAAGAGATATTGTAAGGTGATGAGGGTACCGCCTCGCCCGTGACGGCGTTTTGGGTAAAGCCTAAACCGTCACCAATGGTCACCCAATCATTGAACGATGAGTAAGAGCCGACAGTATAAACACACTGGTAAGCATGCTTGAGCGAGAACGACTTGAATAACTTCTTGAAGTAGGGGATGCGCATCAAGCCATCATAAGTGATTCGCCAATTGGGCAAAATATCCTTTAATGCGGGGAAGGGATTCAAAGTCACCTTAGAAGCGTCCTTACCTGAATAGGCCGCCATGAATGCGGGAATCAGTACATCGCTGCTCGACATATTGACGTCGCCATTAGTTGCACTATAAGTCCGACCGGCAATACCCTTATTAATCAGGAAGCCTCTGTCAGGATAAGTCGTGCCCATGTAACGCTGCCTAATCCTATCGGCAACGATAACCCTGTAGCTCAAGAACTTGTTGAACGTCTCACTGGTGTAATTGTCATCGTTCTTGAAGCCCTTGAATGCCGTAGCCATGGCAATATGGGTTTTAGTATAACTACCGCCATAATTGATATTGGGACTAGCGTAATCGACCCTGGGATTGGCATACACTAACTGGATCTGGTTTGTCCTGTTGTCAGTTCTATTGCCATTAAGAGTGATTTTGAGTCCTGCGATAGGCTCAAGTTGAATCTCAGCATTGAACTCATTAGCGTTAGAGTAAAGAGCTGGAGTGGTCTGTGACGTGTTGGTCATGAGCCAGCCACGGTTCAGTGCCTTCTCAATATAGGATTGACCAACGAGACCGAAAGCGAAGTCCAAGCCCGGAGCCATGACGTCATATTGATTGGTCTGGCCGAAGGCATCACCAATCTCAGGTATGAATTGCGGCAAGGACAGTGTGTTTGTCTTCTTTATTCTCAAATTAAAGCTGCGAACGCTCATCAGCACGCGAGTGGCATACTGAGCAGCCTCGGTAAAGAAGTTCTTCCTTTCCACATGAGGCAACTCGGTGATCGTGAACTTGAGTTTCTCGGTTCCCATTGTAGAAATCTCGACATTATCCTTGTCCACCACCTTGAAGTCGATCTTGAAAGGCTTATCATCGATAGTGGTTGCACTCACCTTAACGTTCTTGACGCCCAACTTGTGGTTGATGACGGTGGCCGAATCAGGATTCAAGTTGATGGTGCGGCTGAATTTCTTGGGCTTCTCACGCTTCGTTGGTTGGTTTGAACGCTTGGTGGTTTTGCCTGAGAAACGCTCATCCACTTTCTTGAAGTAAGGAATCTTAGTGTATAATTGCTCAAGATTGAAACGGGTCTCTAATGACCTAGCCGCCTGATTGGCAATCGTATTGCCCGACGAAACGCCATTGATAACGGTTCCACGATCCCAACGATAAGTCGAGTTATAAGAAGCGCTAGCCGTTATCCAGCTCAAGATGGGTATTTGGGTAAAAGGAGCTTTGTAACTCAGCGTGAACGTCTGGTTATAACCCCATGGTGTACCCCAATCCTTGATTGAATTGATTACTGTTTCGCGCCAGTCACGGTATTCGTCAGGGAAAAGCTCGCGGTTAACCTGACCCACCGGCTCAAGGATGTGAGCATTTGTATTACTGCTGAATGACGCCGTGAGTGATTTAGTGAAATTCCATGAGAGCGCAAACTGGCGGTCCCAAATGAAATTCTTGCTCACCGCAGCAGGTAATTTAATGGTGATTCCAGTCTCGTTGCGCGTCTTTTGCTCATAGTAGTAGCGTGAAATATTGGTGTTGAATGCAACACTCGTCGGCAGCCAATGGAACTCCCAATCACGGAAGAACTTCATGCTCTTGTTCTTCTCATCGATGAAATGAGAGAAGGGCTTGAAGGGCTTGGCATAGGGTGTCCAGCTATACTGCATGCTTCCTCGATAATCATTGGTGTTCTCATACTCGTTATCAGGGTCATTGAGGTGTTGCTTGTTGAACGAGTAACTAAACGTGAAGTTAGCGGGATCCCAAGGCATTGGGTTCTTCATCGTCTTCACGTCAAACTTGAGTCCAGAGATCGAGAAGTTGCTCGATGTGCGCTGGGTGACAGCATAGTTCATGATGCTATCCTTTTGCTCCTTGGTCTCACAAATGGATATTGCATCGTCCAGCTTGACGTCCTGATCCAATGGGTTGTACTTGGGCTTTGACCTCTCGTTGTTGTAGGAATAATAGATGGGAGCGTGCAGTTTCACCTTCTCGGGGACAAAGCGTCCCAAGTCGGACTGGACAGCAATGTTGTACTGGTCATAATTGTCAATCCTGCGGTTAGAGAGACTCTGATCTACCGAGCCAAAGCCCTCGGTCTCCTTGTGGAATCCCATATTGACTGTAGCGACATCGCTCATGTTGAGCGTCATCGAAGCCTTAGCAGCCCAGCCGCCCTCGTTGTCAAAGTCGGTCACACGCAACTCATCGACCCAAACGACGCAGCTCTTGGTCGTGGGTGAGTTGTTGCGCACACCGATGAGCATCACACGCACCTTGCTGAGCGATGGATTACCCATGACGTAAACCTTGTTGTTAGGATGATCTTCATCCACATCCTGATAACGGACCGCATAGCCCACACCCTCGACGCCAGCCATCTTGTCAGCGTTACGGTTCTTCTTGGCATTGATCAGGACATCAAGATTGATGTCAACCATGTTTTCCTCGGGCCATACCTTGACACGGTCGGCTGTGCTATTGGTGCTATACTTTCCGGGCGGGGTTACCGTCAACGGAATTTCATACTCATAGTAGTTGTTCTTCACGTCAGAACCCAAACGGACGAACAGTGACACGTCACCACTGCGCAGGCTAGTCTCATTTTCCATGGTCGCCTCGTTGTGAACGAACATCTGCAGGCGCTTATAGGTACGCAGATCATACTCGGTGTTGCGATAAACACCGCGTGCGTCGCCAGCATCAAGGTTTTCGACCGAGAGTTGCATGGACTGCTCATTCTTCTGAGTGATTTGGGATTGGCCACTGTCGATGATACGTGACACACCGGGAGGCAAAACATAATTCACAGGCTCACGTGAAGCATTCTCCTGAATGTTCACCTTATTGATACTGATGCTTCCATTAGCCGGCTGATCACCTCTCATGTTCAGATTATACTTGTAGTTGCGCCACTCGCCCCTCACCAATTCAAGTGAAGCGAAACGCAAATGGGTTGTTGCCTTGAAACCAGTCATGAACATCCTCATGAAGCGGATGGTTGAGAAATCCTGGATTGAGCCCACCTTTCTCTGGTATTCCATCAATGGTATGGTAACCTGATACCAGGTCGCCGTCTGGGGTTCACCATTGCGCGTGTGTACATTAGCCACCTGTTTGTCGGTGATATGGTTCATACCCACCTTGAGTGAATCGGGGTGAATAGCGATGCGATACTGGAAATAACGCTCATACTCATTGAGGGTGTTATCCTGGTTGATGTCCTCGACATCGGGCGTTGATCTTGCTGACTGATACTGAAGGTCTGTAGCATCACTCTGCGAGAGCGAGTTGCCCTCGGTACCATTATAGCGTTTATAGCGATCGTTAATCCTGGTACGCTGCTGGTCGTAATAACTGTGACGGTAGAAAACGTAATTGTCGCCTGCTGGATCATGGAAGGGCGAGAATGGGTCATCCTCCATGGCCGCAATCGTTGACGCGGGCAACTTATTACGCAATCCCGATACAAACTTTTTGTAAGTATCGTTAGTGAACTCTTCTTCAGTCGACAATCCGTCCAAGCCAACGTCCTGCTTGATACGTGCGCCATTGGCGTTGTCAAAAGCATAGGTCAAAGAAGTCTTAGTGGAAACTTTACCCCAATTGGTGTAAGCCACAAACGCTGAGTCGCTATTCTCAGAGAATGGCAAACCGTTCTCATAACTCTTGAGTCCATCTTTGAGGATATCCTCACTAATCTCACCCAAGTTGAAATACAGGTAACCGCCATCCTGATTATTCAAGCTGTCATCCATGAATGGGTCAAGCATCCAGAACTGGATGTACTCGATATTGGACTGCTCAAAATTGGTGTTATCAATCTTGCGCATGATACCACCCCACCTCTTCTCAGGGTAAAGCAGGTTGCCATTATCCAGGTCGATGTTGATGGTGTCCAAGTTGTAGGGGCCACGCTCATTGGGATAATAGGACAAGTTCAGTGTCTGGATCACCGATGACTCGCCATAGTTGAGTTCTCGTCCAGGGAACACCTCGCTGAAGGACACCTCGCGGGCGTAAGGATAGGACAATTCCTCCATATCATTCTTGATGTAGCCTGGAGCATAGGAAGAGTTGCGCTGAGTGAACAAGCGGTCAATGTAATACCACGAGAGCAGCGCGCGATTCTTGCCATATTCCACATTATCTGTCAGCCCAGCCTCGGGGAAATACGCATCATCAGGATCAGAACCTGGCGATGGAGCATAAGGCGTGGAAGCCAAGAACCATGAATGCGGTGAACGAATGTCAAAGCCATACTGCGTTGACTCAAAATCATCGATGTAAGAACTACCTGACAAGGATCCCGTTTTGGCTTGATGAGGCATCAACTTAGCAAATTCACCCGAGAACTGTAACGTGGATGGTGACACAGCATTAACGGTTGGGATCTTGTTGAGCAGGTTAGTTAGCCACATGAACTGGGTATTGTAAGACACATTGGCACCCCAGATGGTGTTGTTCACCAGCTCGCTACCAATCGCCACATTATCACCGATGGCTTTCTCGCCATAGTGCATGATGGTGGCACCCACATGGAAATTCTTATTGAACGCATAATCCAGGTCCAAACCTAACAAGGTTTTGCGCTGGGTATTAAAGGCTGATTGATTCTCGAGCGAGACACTGATGTTAGTACCCGCATCAATAATGCTTTGGTTAGTGATCGTCACTGTACCCATGGTGTAGTCGACAGTGTAATCACTATTCTCGGTCAACTCTTGACCTGCTGCAGTGACGCGAACCGAACCACGAGCCACATTGGTCGCGTTAAGCCTGATGACACTACCTGAACTGGACTGATATTCACCAGCCAGGACAAATTTATTCTTGTCGCTGAACTGCTGGGCAACAACGAGGGTCGAGTCATACAGCTCGGTATAGATATAATCCTTGGCTATCGCATCGTCATTGAATACCTTGCGCAAGTGTTCACCAAAAGGCTCCACGACTGGGAAAATGATTTTACCAGTCGATGATTGCACAGTATAGCCCTCAAGATAGTCAAACCGTCCATCTATATTGGCTTCAAGGTTGGCATCCAAGCGGTCAAGGTTCATCACCTGCAACAGCGGTTTACCATTAACTCTAGCAGTATCTCCAGCGGGGATGTAAAACAACTCGTTACCTGTTGTGTCGCTCAGGTACTTGATATTGAGTTTGAAGTTGTTCTTCTGGATCTGGTAGGCCTTCAAGTCATAGACATTCTTCATCGCCAAGTCCCACATGGGATAATAGGGCGACGAGGTGGTACCCTTAAGCATCTTGACATACAGCGATTGATCGGTTGACGTGACGTCACCCGAGAACTCACCCACTGTATAATTCTGTCCGCCATAAGTGTACTCATAGGCGACTGCTAGGATTTCATCACTGGCAAGCGCTTGTTTAAGCATGATATAGCCCAAGCTTGAATTGAGCGTATACTCTGACGAGGACAACAACCTTGCGCTCTCGATTTTCTCATAATCTTTACCGCCTTCAAAATCATAGTTTTGCCTCAATGGTTCGAGTGCGGTAGTGACTGAATTCATGTATCGGGCTTCAGGATATGAGGACTTAATCTCACTCAAGAGATTATTGGATTCGTTAGATGGATTTGAAGACCCCCTACCCTGCCAGTGATGGTTACAGATGTTATCATACTCTCTCTCACCAATGTCCATGAAGGCCATGATGTTGCGGGACTCATTATAGTTATTGCGCTTATTGGTAATCCACACCTCGATGCGCTTGATCTGCAAGGGGGTTGCCAACGGCAAGGATGAGCACCATTCGTCATAGTGATCACGGAAGAAATGAGAAAGGAAGAAGTTGCGGTTCTGGTCATATTTATCGGCCGTGATGTAGAACTCGTTGGTCTGGGAACCGCCTCTCGTGCTCACGGTTTGTGATTCGCTGTTCTGCTGCGACACAAGGGCCGTGGCAGTGAGTTTGCCAAACTGCAGCTTGGTCTTGATACCAAACAGGGCAGCGCTACCGTGAATGAGCGAAGACCCGGTGGTCATGCTCACATTACCGGCCTCGATATTCTTGATGATCTCGTCCTCCTTGCCCTCATAGGCCAACTTCAAGTTTTTGCTGTCAAAATCAAATGTCGCTCCAGTATTGTATGACATATTGAAGCGCATTTTATCGCCCACGCTGGCATTGATATTGGCCTGAATCTTCTGTTCGAAATCAAAATAGGTCTTGCGGCGCTGCGATACCGACAACGCGGGATTATCAGTCGAGTTGCTCTTGACACCCATCTTGATAACCACCGATCCTGTGGTCTTTAACTGCAGTCCACCAGGGCCAAAGACCGACTCCGCCGGTCCCAAGCCAAACTGCATGTCCAGGAAGTTAAAGGGATCGGAATCCTTGTCCTGGGCACTCTCGGCATTCTTTTGTCGATAATACTCCATCATCGACCTCCTGAAGTCGGCATTGCTGAACTCATCAGAGGACATGATGTAAGGGGTGACGATGTCATAATCGCCAAGTCGCGTGTGGATTACATAACATCCAGTCTCGGGGTCATACTCAACCTCTGAGGATATGTTTGATGGAGTCTTCAGGTCGGCAGCATATTCGCCCATGCCCTGCACGTCATCGTAATTTTGCGGGATAGTGGGCTTGACGTCGTAATGAAGATCCAACTTGGGAGTCTGCTGTCGCTGAGCCGACGGCCTAGTGTCGGGAGGTGGAGGAGGCGGTGGTAGGGTGCTGGTTACATACTGTGCAAGCAAGGCATCACTACCGGCCCATAACCCGATGAGCAAGCCGATAATGACCAGAAATATTATTTTTTTTCGGTTCAGCATGAGGTATCAATCATCAACAAACCAAGTCCCTCCCTCAGAGTCAGCAATGTCACATCATCTTGAGGGCCTGCTTGATGGCATCTTCAACACTCAAGCCAGGATTGCTGGAAAACAACGACTTAAGCGTCTTTTGAGACATCTGTTGTGAAAAGCCCAACATGACGAGGGCGGCAAGTGCTTCGTCAAAGACTACGCCAGAGGCATGGCCTGTTTCTTTTAATAACGTATGACCAGTCGGTTTTATTTTATCCTTGAGGTCAACTATTATTCGTTGGGCGGTTTTACCTCCCACCCCCTTGACCGTCTTGAACATGGCCACGTTATTGTCGGCAATGGCCTGTGAGAACTCATCGACGGTCATCGACGAGAGCACCATGCGGGCGATGTTGGGTCCCACACCCGAAACCGAAATGAGGAGCAGGAAGGCCTCCCGCTCCTGTTTTGTCGCGAAACCATACAACAGATGAGCATCCTCGCGAATCGCCTCATATATATAGAGCATAGCCACATCCTGCTTCCCCACCCTAGTCAAGGCATCATAGGTTGACAGCGAGATGTTCACCATGTACCCGATGCCTTGATTGTCGATAACGGCAAAAGCAGGATTTAACTCAGCAACTGAGCCTTTAATGTAGTCTATCATTATTAATAGCGGTGACTGAACCTATACCGATAAACAGCTATATTAGTTATTCAAGATGACATCAATCACAAAGCTGACATCGCTGATGTTCACCTCGCCGTCGTTGTTCACGTCAGCACTAGCGAGCACATCGTCGCTCACGTTGCCACCCAGGATGATGTCGATGATGGTATTGATATCGGCAATATTGACCTCGCCGTCGTTGTTAGCGTCACCGGTCACAGTCTGCAAGTGCAGTACATAGCGCATACCGGCATTCACATCGAGTTTACCACTACCCCAACGCTCAGGTGAGCCAGCCCTCACATACTTATCGGTATAAGAAGTGTTGGCCAGGATATCGCGCACATCGGCAGCGCTCAAATTGGGATTTGCCTGTAACCACAAGGCGACAGCGCCAGCAACAACAGGTGCCGACATCGAGGTGCCCAAGTCAGGGCAATAGGGATATTCCACGCCGTTGACAAAGGCCGAAGGCTGCCACAAATCGATGTTGTGGGCATTGGTGTCATAACGGTTACCCGATGCCAAGACCATGCTACCAGGTGCGCACACGTCAGGACGGTTGATGCCGTTCTCGTCAGGTCCGAAGGCCGAGAAATAGGAGATTTCTACAGGGGTGCTCCTGGTGCGGTAATAGATGGTACCGTCACGCAAGGGGGCCGTTTGCCTGGTATTGTATGATCCTACTGAAATCACGCTGTCGGTGGTAGCCAAATCGTTGATGGAGCCATTGCTGCTACCCGATTCGGCCCAGTCATATCCATAGTTCCTGAAATAGGCGAACTGGGAGGTCCAAACCGTAAGATCGGTGGCCATGGGGGTATAATACTGGATTCCCAAGACGTAGTTACGAGCCTTGGAGGTCATCTGCACCTCGCACAATGAGTTGGGACGGCCATTATATTCAGCCATGCCCCTGAACTTTACATATCCGTTGTAGTACTTGGCCAGCACGGTGTCATTCTCGGTGGAAATCTCAACCTCAAGAATGTTGTTGTTAGCACCCATGGCACGCGAGGTGTACAGGCGGTTGCCGTTTTTGGAGTCAATGACGATCAAACGGGTGTTGAACGGTTTACCCTGGTTGGCCCATGCGCTCACATAGCCCGAACGGTAATTACCGCCACCATAACCACCAAGCAGCGTCGTCACAGTGTCATTCTTGTTCTCGATCGTGGAGTGCAGGCACACGTCGTTGTCACCGTCGTTACCTGCCGATACCACAAACACGCGGCCAGGTCCTGACATCTGCTCACACACGCGATTCAGGAATGACGTTCCATCATGCGCACCGGCATTGGAGCCCAGACTGATGTTGATTACACAGGGCTTGCCCTTGCGGTTGGCATAATCGATGATATAGCTGATGCAGTTGGCGACACGCACATCGGTGATCTCGCTCTCGGGCATACCACAAGCGACAATGTCGGCATCGGGAGCCACGCCATACCAGCCATTTCCACGATAACCGCCAGCAGCAATACCAGCGGTCTGGGTGCCATGGGTAGTCTCAGCCTCATCGGTAGTCAACGCAGCAATCTGCTCGGGAGTCTCATAGCAACTTCCTGGCATCCTGCGATTCCTGACCACGGGCTGCACACCGCTATTGTCAAGCGGCATGTACACAGCCTTGACGCGTGTGTTCCCGTTAGAGTCACACAGGTTGATGTGATTGAAGTCAAAACCGCAGTCAATCACACCCACAATCACGCCCTTGCCGGTGTAAGGCATATCCAAGCCTCGACCGAGCTGGACGTTCTCCACGCGTGAGTAATAACGGGCACTATCGGTACAGGTGAGCAGGGTGATAGCCGGTGAAACGTGCTCCACGCCTTCGATGGTCTTCAATGTTGACGGTTGAACGTCTGAGCGGATTCTTGCAGTATAAAAACCATCATATTTTGCTGTTAGTTGGGCACCAGCAGCTTCAAACAAGTAATCCTTGAAGTTGTCATTTACCTTAATGAATGCCTCATAGAAACTTTCACCCACATTTTGTGCTTGAACATTAGCACTTCCCCCCGACACCAAAAGAGCGGTCAGGAATACGAATAACCATTTCTTCATCTCTGTCTTAGTTATTTATCATTTGTTATTTTGAGACAAAAGTACAAAAAAAATGTATCCTACACATTATTTATATTCAAAAAACAATTTCTATTGACCATATACAATAAAAAACAGGCTGCTGATTGTTGCCAGCAGCCCGTTTTATGGGTTAAATTAAAGTTAATTTACATTACTTGAGACTGTTCACATAGTTGCGGAGGGACTCGTTCTCGGGGTCATACTCCAGCCACTTCTGGTAGTAAGTCTTGGCAGTTGCCTTGTCACCCTTGGTGAAGTAGTAGGTGGCCAGGTAGTTGTAGGCATACTTGTAGTAGCGCTCATAACCACTCTTGTCAGGCTTAGCATTCAGGATGTTGAGCAACTCGTTGTATGCATCCAGGGCGGCACCGTTGTTGTTCTCGCCCTCACGAACCTTGGCAATCTTGGCCTTCTGGTTCACAATCTGCACGTTGCCAGGAACCAGCTTGTCCACCTCATCTGCATACTTCTGAGACTTGTTGAGGGCGTCGGCCTTTACAGCGTCTTCCAGACCCTCGGCAGTAGCGATACCCAGGTAGTAGTTTGACAGGGTAAACAGGTCGTTAGACTTGTTGTTGCCCGTGTCAACCAGGCGCTGGTAGTACTCGGCTGCCTTCACAAAGTTCTCGGCATCGGCATAGCTGTCGCCCATGAAGCGGATCAAGTCAGCATTGTTGGGGTTGAGCTCAATGGCCTTCTCATAGGCTGCGATAGCTTCCTCGGGCAGACCGGCATTCTGCAGTGCCTGACCATAGTCGGTGTAGTCGCGTACCTCATAGTTAGAACCCTTGGGCAGAGCGTTAGCGAAGAACGACTTACCTGCCTCGACGGCCTCGGGCCACTTCTGGAGCTGCACCAGGTTGTAGAGCTGCATACGCTTCATGTAGAACACCTTCTCATCAGCGGGGTTGAGCTTGTTCACGAGGCTGGTAGCCAGGTTGTAAGAATCCTGGTACTTCTCGCCGAAGAACAACAACTGCACATAGCGTACCTCATCCTGAGCAAAGTGGTTGGGGTTCTTGATGTATTTGCCATACTGCTCGGCTGCCTTGGCACCCAAGTTGTCGGCATAGTACTTCTCGGCGAGCTCGCGCTGAACCAGTGCTGAGTTGGGCACCTTGGCCTGCAGCTCCTCAAGACGCTCGATAGCCATCTCGGGGTTCACGTTGAAGTAGGTGTTGGCATACTTGACATAGGCCTCGATGTTGTTGGGGTCCTTGTCAAAGGCCAGCTCATAGATACCGGCTGCATTGCCCCAGTCCTTCTTGTCGGCCTTAGTGTCGGCCTCAAAGATATAGCTGTTGGGATCATCGGCATTCCACTTGCGGGCATTCTTGATGCACTTCTCAATGTCCTTGGCATAGGTGGTGGGATTGGCATCGTAGAACGCGCGTGCGATTTCCATCTCCAGCTTGGGGTCCTTCTTGGTCAGCTTGCGTGCCTTGTCAAGAAGAGCCTTGGCCTCACCTCCGCCGTTCTTGAGGGCGATTGCAGCCTGACCCACGTAGTTGTAAGGATTCATGGCGTTAGCGGCAATACCTTTCTCAAAGTTGGCGGCAGCCTCGGCGACCTTACCCTGATGCAGGGCAATCTGACCCAGATAGTAGTAGGCCTCGGCCTTGTCGGTTGCGGCAGCGTTCAGGTTGCGTTCAAGCAGCTCCTTGGCGTTGTCCAGTTTGTCAACCTTGTAGTACTCAATACCGTCCTTGTAGCCCTGTGCGTTGGCTACCAGGGATGCACCCATCAACATGAGTGATGCAAAAAAGAATTTCCTTTTCATTGTAGTAACAATTTAATGTTAATATATGGTTTATTATTTCGATTTGATGTCTGAATAGCAATTTCCGTGCCAATTTGTAACTTCACTGAACCTCAACGAATCTCACAGGCTCGGCAGCGGGCAGAATACCCGTCTGAAGAATGATTTTCTGGCCGATGACACCCGTCAGGAAGGCATAGAAGCCGTGATCGAGCGTGCCGTTGTAGGAGGCGTCGATGGCCCAGATGGAGCGCACGAGGGGATAGTCACCGCTGTAGATGTGAGCCTGGTAGGGTTTAACGCCTTGCGCCTTGTCCATGGCACGCACGGGCATCACCTTGATGCGGTCGGTGAAATCGATGACGCTCACCTCGTTGTTCTCCTTGAGCTCGTCATATTTCTCGGAGATGGGTTTTTCGACCGACTTGAGGTCGCTGGTAATCCAGCTCACCCCGATTAAGCCAATCACGTTTTTGCTTTTCTCCACTGCCTCAAAGACCTCTGGGCTCGATTTCTTGGCATAGACGTTAGAGCCAAACTTGCCGCCCTTAAGGAATTTATTCTTTATATAATTGACAACTCCGGTGCCCGATCCGTCAAACAGGATCTTGATGCTGTCATTCTTGAGCTTGGTGGGATACACCTCACCCCATCGCTTAGCCTTGCCAGTGAAAATTTCGCTCAAGTCCTCCATCGACAGCTCGTCGATGTCGTTCTGCTTGTTGACGATGATGGCGATGGCGTCCACAGCGATCTTCCTGGAGCGGTAACCGCGCCCCAGCGTCTTGAGGCTCTTGCGCTGCTCGGGCGTGAGGTCACGCGAGGTAATGATCAGGTCCACCTTGTTGTGCATGAGCGAGTCGAGGGCATCGTGCTCGTTGATGTAATCGGGCATGATGCTCGCCTCAGGGTACTGGTACTCAAACACGGCTATCTCTTGCTCAAGAATACTCTGGAACGACTCATCGCACATGATCTTGGCGATGCCGCGCGTGCTCGTGCTCTTAGGCAACTTGGTGTCACAGGAGATCAGCGCCAGCAGCATGATGGCCAGCAACGGCCACAGTTGATTATTTCTTTTCATCGTTGTTATCTTTAAAGTCATTATATTGGCGGGAATAGGAACCATAGGTGTTCTCATCGCTGTCGTCATCCTGGATGCGCATGCCATAGGTGTGCTCCCCCTTCAACTCGCGGTAACCCCTGTAGAGGCCATAGAGGCCAAAGACAATGGCAAAGAACCACCTGACACCTGTCCATAGTGGTGTGACTGACCAGTCAAAGACGTTAAGCGCCATAAGCACGGCCATGGCTAGATAAACAAAGACCATGAAGATGCCAAACACCATCTTCAATACCTGATTCAAGCTCATTTGTCTTTTATTCATTGTTTATTATAATGTAGTTATCATGTCAGTTATGCCCCTTAGACTGCCAATATCAGAATAGGTTTATAACAATCAAACGACAAAGTTAACATTTTATCCTTGATTTGTGATGTTAAAATATAAAAAAAATGCTCTTTCTCGGTTTTAGTATCCTTCAATTTGAGACACAATAGCTCAATGAAACGGAAAAACTGCCAAAAATAGTATTATCCAGTATATTTTTGACAAAATCTTTGCACATTTAAAATATTATGATTATTTTTGCAAAACCTTAAATCAAACTTTTATTCATACTATTTTTTCCTAGGGCACCTCGTTGAGAAACGGAGTGCTTTTTTATCCAGTCTAAAACAAACTACTAATTACACCCTATTGGCAAACGCAACCGGGAACGGTGGTGTGTCATAATTCATTTGCTGGAATATTAACCGCCCTGCGGGCGGGAAATTAAGACAAATTTTGTATTAAAATTATAATAATTAAAATTTTTATTTAATTTATTAAATAATTTGTTTAAATTTCTCGGCCGTAGGCCGATATATGTAACGACATTGCAATTATGACACAGCCTCCTACAACAGCCACAATCAATTTTCACGTGAACTGTCGTGAATTCATGAATAATTAATGATAATTACACGTAAAAATAGTAGAGACGCAAGATGATGATGCGTCTCTACAGAGTTATTAAGAAATAACGTTAGTATGGTTCGTGAAATAGGTAGTTTCGGGGAGGGTTACTCCTCGGGAAGGGCGCGGAAGCCCTGGCCCAGGATCTCGGAGCTCTCCATGATATTAACGAAGGCGCCGGGATCGATGACGTGGAGCACTGAACGCAGCTTGATCATATCGGAGCGGTTGAGGGTAACATAGACCATCTTGCGCTCATTGCCCTTATAGAGTCCGCTGCCGGTGATGCAGGTGCCGCCACGCTTGAGGTCGTTAATGACATAGTTGCGGATGGGCTCGGGGTTGTCGGTGATGATAAACATGGTCCTGTAGCTCTTCATACCATCGATGACCAGGTTGATGACCTTGCCCTCGATGAAGATGATGAGGATCGAATAGATGGGAAGACGGATGTCACCAAAGGCGATGAGTGTGCTCAGGGTGATGATGCCGTCAACAATCATGACGAGAGTACCCAGGGAAACCTTGGTGTACTTGTGGATGATCATCGAGATGATGTCCGAACCGCCACTGGTAGCGCCCGAACGGAAGATGAGACCGATGGCCACGCCATAGATGAGACCGGCGAGGACGGTGTTGAGGAAATAGTCGGGCTTGAACCAGCCGCCGTCATGGGGAATCTGCACCATGCCAACGCCCTCAATCTGGCTGATGGCGCCGTCATGAATCACAGGATCATATCCCCACACGCTCTCGAGCACAAAGGTGGCAGCAAAAATCAATATCGTTGAAACAATGGTCTTGATACCGAACTTGGGTCCAAGAATCCAAGTGCCGATAATCAACAGAGGGACATCCATGCAGATGGCATACAACGAGATCTTCCAGGGCCACACGGTGTTGAGGACGTTACTCAAACCATAGGTGCCGCCAGGAGCCATCAGATAAGGGTTAACAAACATCACATCGCCCACAGCGAAGAGGATGCTACCGATGGTGAGCAGGATGTAAGCAAGGATTTCCCGCGTGAGTTTAGTTTTCTTGTCAATTTTGATCATAATTGTTTTGGAATTGGGTCGTATTTTTGAATTTGGCTGCAAAGGTAGTCATTTATTCTCAATGGGCAATAAAAAACAGGCTACGGAAATCTCACGATTGCCGTAACCCACTATCTATTAGAAACCTTCTCCTGAAGGCATCTACTACAACATTCTGATGAATTCAAGTTTCTAAAGTGCTAGCGCACATTTATAAACTTGAAGTTTAGAGTGTAAAGTTTAGAGATGTACAAGCTGTAACATAATCTCTAAACTTGACTTAATAATTGCGTGCAAAGATGACGCGGCGATGGCTGGGCTTGCCGGTGTAGATGCACTTGCCCTCTTCCTCGACGGCATCCAGGGGGATGCAGCGGATGGTGGCCTTGGTCTCTTCCTTGATCTTCTCCTCGGTCTCGGTCGTGCCGTCCCAGTGAGCCAGAATGAAACCGCCCTTCTCGATCTGCTCCTTGAACTCCTCCCAAGTGTCGACCTTGCGGGTCATCTCCTCGCGCTGGCGCAGGGCCTTGTTGTAGATGTTCTGCTGGATCTCCTCAAGCAGGTCCTTGACGCGGTTCTCGATGCCAGCGAGTTGTTCGCTGGACTTCTCGAGCGTGTCGCGGCGCATGACCTCGACGGTGCCAGCCTCGATGTCGCGGGCACCCAGCACGAGACGCACGGGCACACCCTTCAACTCATAGTCGGCAAACTTGAAGCCGGGACGCTTGTTGTCGGCGTTGTCATACTTAACCGAGATGCCCATGCCGCGCAGGTTGTTGACGATGGGCTCGACAACCTTGTTCACTGCCTCGAGCTGGTCGTTAGTCTTGTAAACGGGCACAATAACTACCTGGATGGGAGCCAGGTGCGGGGGCAGCACGAGACCGTTGTCGTCGCTGTGGGTCATGATGAGAGCACCCATCAGGCGGGTTGAAACGCCCCACGAGGTAGCCCACACGTCCTGCAGCTTGTTCTCCTTGTCGATGAACTTCACGTCAAATGCCTTGGCGAAGTTCTGGCCCAGGAAGTGGCTCGTACCCGACTGGAGGGCCTTACCATCCTGCATCATCGCCTCGATAGTATAGGTCTCGAGAGCGCCGGCAAAGCGCTCGTTGGCCGTCTTCACACCCTTAACGACGGGCAGTGCCATGTATTTCTCGGCAAAATCGGCATAGACGTTAAGCATCTCGATGGCCTTAGCCTCGGCCTCCTCCTTGGTGGCATGGGCGGTATGGCCCTCTTGCCACAGGAACTCGGCTGTGCGCAGGAACAAGCGGGTGCGCATCTCCCAGCGGAAGACGTTGGCCCACTGGTTGATGAGCAACGGCAGGTCACGATAACTGTTGATCCAGTTGCGATAGGTGTTCCAGATGATGGTCTCGCTGGTGGGACGGATAACCAGTTCCTCCTCGAGACGTGCCGACGGATCGACAACAACGCCCTTACCATTAGGGTCGTTCATCAGTCGGTAGTGGGTCACCACGGCACACTCCTTGGCAAAGCCCTCCACGTGGTCGGCCTCACGGCTGAGGAACGACTTGGGGATAAGCAGGGGGAAATAGGCGTTCTGCACGCCTGTTGCCTTGAACATGTCGTCGAGCTGGCGCTGCATCTTTTCCCAGATGGCGTAGCCATAGGGCTTAATGACCATACAGCCTCTCACAGCCGATTGCTCGGCGAGGTCGGCTTTCACCACCAGTTCGTTATACCATTGAGAGTAATTGTCGGCTCTCTTAGTTAAATCCTTTAATTCTTTTGCCATGATGATATTATAAATGTATTATGTGTTGTTATTTATCTTTTGCGATGTGGCTCATGTTGATTGTCCCTTTCTTGGCCTGCTGGAGCATGGTCTTCTCGGGGACAAGGAAAATCTCCAGGCGACGGTTGCGCTTGCGGTTCTCGACCGAGTTGTTCTCGACGATGTTGTTGTTCTCATCGACGACCGGGTCGGTATCGCCCAGGGCATAGGGGACCACATAGTCCACGCTACCGTTCTCGTCAAACCAGTCATAGATGGCGTTGACGCGTTGACGCGTGAGGTTGAGCGTATATACCGAACTGCCCGTGTTGTCGCTGTGCATGACCAGCAGCATCTTATAGAAACCGGGATTCTTAAGCATCCTGAGGAACGGCTTGAGCAATGCCTCGCCCACACTGTTCACGACAGTATCGTTAGGGTCAAACAACTGGCTGGCAGGGATGGTGATGACGATGACCTCGTCGTCACGCATGACCTCGACCGCATAGTTTGACTTCTTGAAGGCGATGGCCATGTCATACTGGAATTCCTGAATGCGGTCGGCCTGCTTGTCGTTCTTGATTTCAGGTGTGGCCAGATTCTCGTCAAGGGACAGTTCATAGATGTCTTCTTCGTCGTCCCTTGCAAAGGATGTGACCGGGCACATGATGAACATGACTGCCATCAATGCCAAGATGATATGTGATACACGTCGTTGCATGCTCATGTATTTTATCAGTTCAGGTCAAGGAGCCCTTCGGGCAGATCCATGACCATCAATTTGTTATCAACATCAAACTCTACAATCAGGTCATCGGTGGCGGGCACCATGATCTCGCTACCGTCGCGGTCAACGACAAAGATAGCGTTCTCGGTCTGCTCATCCACATCGGTGATCTCTCCCACCCTGCTGCCGTCGCTGTCACGCAGCTCAAAGCCGATGAAGAAATCCAGCGGGTAGCCGTCGGCATCGGCATCGATGCTCTCCTGTTGATAATCACGCTTGAGGGCATAGATGTCACGGTTCACCAGGCGCGCCGCTTCTTTCTCGTTCTCGATGCCATCGATGGTCAATAGCATGGTGTCGACACTTTTGGGCCTAATGGCATTGACAAAGAACGGCACAAAGATGCCGTCGATGTCGCTCACGAGGCACGACAACCCTCTCAACACCTCAAGATCCACATCGACAGTTGCCGATAATTCGCCGGCAACGCCGTGAGGCTTATTGTAGTGCCCGATGGCTATGAGTTCGTCGCGCGTGATCATGCTACCCTACTCTTGCAGTTACTTCTTTTTCTTCTTCTTGCCGACGGGTTGAGCCGGTTTCACAATCTGGTACTCATGCAGGCGATGGGTGGCCGGGTCAAGACGGATGGCGCCGTGGCTGTAACGCTCCAGGTCCTTGAAGATCTTGGCATCCTCGACATCCTCGTTGTTGATTTGGAAGATGAGCTTCTTCATGTGGTTAGCAAGCAGCATCACCAGCGCGTCGCGCTCCTCACCCTCAGGGTACTCGGCTGCACGCTCAATCATGCGCTCGATGTTCTTGCCATAGTGCCTATATACAATAGGCTCCAGCTCATACTGGATAGGGTCAGGCTTGGTGTCCAGGTTATCCTCCTTGATGATGTCATCAAAGGGGAAATCCACATCGAGCTTGAAACCACTCATGATCATGAGGTGGTCCCACAGTTTGTGCTGATAATCGGTCTCGGCACGCAACTGGGGGAACATATTTGACATGTTCTGCACGATGGTAAAGGCACAACGCGTGCGCTCATCGCGGTCCTCGATGGTGAGGCAATGGTCCACCATCTGCTGGATATTGCGGCCATACTCGGGCAGCACCAGGGTCTTGAGTTGTGAGTTATATGTCAACATAGTCTGCAAAAATACTACTTTTTTTTCAACTGTGAAAATCCCATATCGCTTTCCTTACTGATTGAGAATAGGATTCTTAGGCTTAGTTGCCTGAAATTCTTTGAGATACAAAGGCGTGCTATAGGCCACATCAATGAACTGTTGTTCACGGAAGGCCTTCTCGGCCAGCGCCATCATCTCGAGTGCAACGGGCTTGATGCCAGCGATGAAGCGCATGTGGTCATGCTTGAGCACCTCACGTGCCTTGTCACTGCCATTGCCTACTGCCACAAGGGTGTAACCCTCGTCGAGCAGACTTTCAAATGAATGCTCATCAAGAATCATGGCCTGGGGTTCCACCAGGGCCTCGAGAGCGGGCGTATAAGCGGCAGTATAGACCTCCATGCGTCGCGCGTCAATCATCGGGACATAGAGCAGCTTGTCCTCATCGATGAAATGGTTAAACATCGCGCTCACGGTGAGCAGTTGCAGGGTGTTCACGCCAATGAGCGGCACATTTAGGCCAAAAGCTAGCCCCTTGGCTTCGCTCAGGCCGATGCGCAGGCCCGTATAGGAACCAGGGCCAATGCTCACCGCAATGGCATCGATAGGCACCTCACGCGTGCGGGCATACTGCAACGCCTGCTGCACATACTGGTTCAGCATCGTGGCATGGGTCTGGCCCTCATAGTTCTCGCTATGGTCCAGCACTTGCCCCTCGCTGGTCAGCGCTACCGAGCACACCTCGGTCGAAGTCTCTATGTTCAGGATGGTCGCCATTTCTTTATTTACCTAAAAAACGCGCAAAATTACAAAAAAGTATTGACATGACGCACAAATCACGGCAAATCCCGTCGTTTATCCCTGAAAAACGGTACTTGAGCCTATCACAAGGCCAGGCGCAGCCCAAAGTGGACAAAGGCATCATCAGGGGCGCTATAGTCACGCGAGGAGTTGCGGCAGTCGCTTGCCGGAGTGAACCAGCTACCGCTACGAATCACCCTATCAGCGCCTGTGGCTGGTCCCTGAGGGTTCGTTTGAGCCCCAGACTGATAATCGCCATAGATGTCGGCACACCACTCATAACTGTTACCGCACATGTCATAGAGCCCCAACTCATTAGGTTGCCGCTGTGCAACACGACGGCCGTAGGAATAACATGCGTTGTCAAAGTACCAAGCTACCTTATCTACAACATCACTGCCGGCATAAGTGTAGCCATTGCTCTTGTTGCCGCCACGTGCGGCGAATTCCCATTCGGCCTCGGTGGGCAAGCGGAACGAGCGGCCAGTCAATGTGTTTAATTTAGTGATAAAAGTCATGCAGTCATTCCAGCTCACGCCACCCACAGGCAGCTCGACGCCCTTAACGCTGCTCGGGTTAGTGCCCATCACAGCTTTCCATAACGCTTGCGTCACTTCGGTTTGACCGATATAATAAGGCGACAGGGTGACACGATGCACGGGGAACTCATTAGCAATGGCTAGATCATCGGTACCTCCCATGTCAAACGATCCACCGTCAACCTTGACCATCGTGAAGGTCACACCATTGACAGTAATTGATTCCCCGTCGGTAGCGACAAGCCCGGAGCCATTCAAGAGCATGTCAATCAAGTAGGTGACGTCAGCGATGGTTGTCTCGTGATCGTTGTTCGCGTCACCAATGCGTCCGTTAATCTCGCCCGACAACAACAGGTCTATCAACCTGGTGACATCAGCAATAGTGATTTGGTCGTCGCCATTCACGTCGGCGTAATCACGAGCCAATCCCAAAACTGCATATTGGCGCGTGGAGTAGTTATTCCCATTGGGAGTCAAGGCCGACAGTTGCCAATAGCTGTCATGGTTTCCGCCCCATCCCCAGTTGATGTGGAACATCCCATCACGATAGCCGTCGAGGACAAACGCATGGCCACCGTTGGAGTCGTCACTGCCCATATAGATAACAGGTCGTCCCTCGGCCAGTTCATCATACATCATCTGGTCCCAGTCGGCATCATTGGACGAGTCGCGCATCCAGGTCATGGCCTGGTTGCTGTACCCGAAGTAATAATTCATGGCAAAAGCGACGGTCTGGAAAACAGCGTTGCTCACCTGGGTGCCATAGTCCATCTCGACTGACTGGCCACAATACCTCATCAGCTGAGCCACAGCCGCTGCCTGGTCGCTCGTGTAACTATAGTAGGTGGGAAGCATCTTGTCCCAATCAAAAGCCACTGGAGGCAATTCAGGTAAAGTGATGCCACGTTTAGACGTGTAGGCAGGAATACCGAGGCATGGCGCTGACGGATAGCGGTAATAATACATCACTTGGGCCATCGCAGTAGCCACACATCCTGTGTAGGTCGGATAATAGCCCACCTTAGGGCACTGGCCATTGAAGGGCTGCGTTTGATCCCATGCTGTCGTGAGCATCGGGAGAATATCGCTAAAGGACGAATCGCGGCGGGGTGCATTGCGAACATTATTGGCATCGGGATATGATTGCAGGTATTCAATCTGTGAGCAATAACCGTCGATCCATGCACGCATGTTGCAAGGCAGGTCTTCGATGTCAAAATAGCCGTTCTCGCTGTATCCCAGCACAGGAATCGCGCCATCGTCGGCCGACACGACGACCCATCCTCCACGACTATTGTCGTTAAAGACATAAAAGAGAGGGCAGTTGTTTTTGGCATCGGCATTGCGAGTGTAGGTCAAGGAGAGATCATCCTGTGAAATGCCTGAACGTTTTCCTGACTGATGGTGTGTCATGAAATCGGTGGCGATGGCTTGCGCTTCATCGGCATCGATCGTTGCGGCCTGAATGGTGAGCGTGCTAGCGACTGCCATGGTTGCCACAACAAGCAGCGAGGGCAGTAATCTAAAATTTGATATCATGTGCTTCTTTTATTAAGTGTTTGAGTGATAGGGTCATTATTTGAGTGTTATCGCAGCAATAAAAGTGCTTTATCTTAAAGGCGGGCAAAAGTACTTATAATTGTTGACATGGCAACAAAAACAAGCGAGAAACCTTATCAACATACTCTAAAACATTGTTGTCCCGGAAAAAGCGCCAAGGTCTCATAAGCACCTTAATGTCAATGCCATTATGGTGTTCTTGCATTTAGTGGCTTACTTTGAAGCCCGTTAGGGCTGGTCAGGGCATAGGCAGGGGTAGAGCGCAGCGGAACCCCTGTAAATGAACATCCAATCATCAATTAACCCCTTTAGGGGTGACAGATTGTATGTCAATAACCCACTGCCGCCCCGATGGGGCTTAAACGTATATTCTCAACTACTGCAGGGTTACACTCGGCTTCGCCTCGTTACACCCCTGCCTATGCCCTAGTCGCCCCTAACGGGGCTTTTCCCTGACAATAATTCTAAACTGACTCTATTAAGGATATTGGGGCTCCATCAGCGACTCCATTCAGGAGAATGCGGAACTTAAAATGTCATCAAAATAACATCAAAAGAACCGTCCTAGGCTGTTAAGTTAACGATAAGTTTTGGGCTGCCGAATGGCAGCCTAATTTTTGTATTTTCTTTTCTAATTGCGGATGTTTATTTGTATTTAACGTATTTTATGTAATAATATTTGTTTAATTGGTTGGTTTTTAGTAACTTTGCAAATATTTTATTATGCATAATAATATGAGTGAAGTTGACAAAAACAAGGAACTGAAACGCGTGAAAAAGGCTTTGCGCGATGAGCG
>Ga0247611_10003044_pt1 | contig 25628 bp, 21 predicted proteins | sample 177DNAGHGhighgp2_FD_192422 | JGI IMG/M metagenome (GOLD analysis project Ga0247611, IMG submission 192422) | Sheep rumen microbial communities from Palmerston North, Manawatu-Wanganui, New Zealand - 1770 DNA GHGhigh gp2 | ecosystem: Host-associated > Mammals > Digestive system > Stomach > Rumen... | reverse complement strand
TATTTAACTTCTTCTTCATTAATTCTTTGATTATCTTTATTATATTCATCTATTTTCTTTAAATAAATTACTCTATCTTCTATAGGTAAAAAAGCACACTTTGCTTCACTATTCTTTAACATTTGAGCTATTTTATCTTCATAAACTTTTTCACTTTCTTTTTTACTTGTACTTATATCTATAGTTTTAGTATTTGATAATTTTCTATCAAAATAATTTGCTAAATCTTTATATTTTTCAAGATCTCTTTTATAATCTTCATATTCTATTGGATATTCTGTTGATACATCAAATACAATTTTTTCAATAAATACTGAAAATATTATAAACATAAATAGTATTAATAATGCACGTATTAAACCAAGACTAGGAAAAGTTAAAAGTGAAACAATAATTGAACCAATTATAGTCAAAGTATTAATTAATATAGCTTTTTTATGTTTATCATCTTCATTTTCTATTTTAACATTTATTCTAGAAATCATTAAATTATAATAGTCTGCTATTTTATTATTTATATTATTAATATATTCAGGGTTTTCAATAACTTCCATATCTTCTTTTAATGGATAATTACTTGGTATTAAATCCTTAGCAAAAACTTTATTTAAATAATTATTAGATTCATTATATGAAACTCCACTAAATAGAGCATATTTTGATAAAGCTATATCATTTTTTAAATCTACTTGCCATATAACAGGTTCTACTTCAATAAATTCAATTTTTCCATCAATTTCTACTATTATAAACTTTCTTCCTTCATAATAATACTCTCTATAACTTTTAGCATCTTCACCAACACTATATATATAACTTTTATCAGTTATAATTAATTTATCATCAGTTAATAATTTATAATATTTTTTTCTTTCTTCTTCACTTACTTTAAATTGTGGATATTCTCCGTAACTTACTTCAAAATAATCTTTTTTTAATCTTGAATCAAATATACCCTCATTAACATCATTTGAACATATCTTAGCATCCTTAGCTATTTTTGAGAATTTAACCATTGGTCTTATACTAACGCATCTATAATCATCATAAATATTATTAGTATATCCAGAACTATTTACAACTCTGTTTTCTGTCCTTCCAAAATAATAATCACAAAATGATGTCAATATACCATATGTTTCTCCATCAATAAGAGCAAAATCAGTATATTTTGTAATACATTTTTGTTTATCACTAGTCATAGATAATTTACCAAATAAATAAGATTCAGTTGGTAACTTAAAAAGAATAACATCATTATTTATATAATCTTTTTCAATTTTTTCTGGGGTTCTTTCTAACCATTCCTTATCTCTTACCATATTCATTTTATTTTCCCCCTTTTGTTAATCTTAATGATGATTGAGTTTTATCAATTTGAGAATTCAAATAATCACTTAAATCATCACTTTTTTGAGTAGCTTCTTTTTCTTCTTCTATTTTTTCTAATAATCTTTCTATTTCTCTATTCAATTGAAAAATTTCCTCAATTGTTTTATTTTTATCTATATAAGATTGTGTTAAAACAATATCTTCACTATAATTATAATCAACTTCACTTTTTATATATTTACTATATTTTTCATTTAACTCAATAATCTTATTTAAATATTTTAAACGATCTGATGGTGGTAAAAGTTCACATTTTAAAGCCATGCCCTTCATAAATTCAACTATTTTAATATCAAAACTAACTTTCTCTTCATTTTTCGTATCTTTTAATTGTTCTACTACTTTTAAAGTTTCTTCTTTTTTATATTCTTTAATTATAGTTTTTGATTCAGTATGTTCTAATTGTTCTTTATAATATTTCATCAGACTATGAGATTCATTTGATATTTTTAATAAATTATTTAGTTGTTACTTAAATACAATGGTGATATATTAACAATACCTGCTATAAAACACAAAATTGCTGTAAATGGATGTGGTAATAATGGAAACATAACTAAAAATGGTAATAAAAATGCAATAGTGGCTATTATGAGTAATATATTTCTTTTATTATTTAATTCTTTATAATAATTATATATTTTATTTATATCTTCATTTATATATTTTTTATCAAGATTATTTTCCTCTATTAAAGGATAATTACTTGGTATTATATCTTTAGCAAATATATCTTTTAAATATTTTTTTGAATTATTATATGAAACACCACCAAATAATACATATTTTGAAATTGCTATATCTTTTTTTAAATCTACTTGCCATACTACTTTTAATACTTCAAACCATTCATATTCATCTACTCTAATAAACTTTCTTCCCTTATAATAGTATTGTTTAAAGCATTTAGCATCTTTTCCAGTTCCTTGTATATAGTTTTTATTTGTATATATCATATCTGTATTAGTTAAATTTGCTTCTAATATTTCACTTTCTTTATTTTTAATTCTTTTGACTGGATATTCACCAAATGTAACTTCAAAATAATCTTTCTTTAATCTTGAATCAATTCCATCTTTATTAACATCATTTGCAACTACTTTAGAATATTTAGCTATTTGAGAAAAAGGTATTATAGGTCTTATACATATTGCTTTATCATCAAGCTCATAATAACTTTTTTCTTCATATTTATTAACACACCTACAATTATCTCCAAAATAATTTAAATCATTAGTCATTACATAATACATACGTACAAAATTATTGCAATAATCAGTAAATACATTATGACAATAATCTTTATCATCAGTCATTGAATAACCACCAAATAGACCTTCTAATGTTGGTAATCCAAAGTGTAAATCATCACTATTCATGTTTTCCCCCTTTATACGAAAAGATATTTTACTAAAAAGTAATTATAAAGTCAAATTCAAAAAAAATATGTATTTTTCATACATATTTATTTTTTAAAGAACTCTTCAAATATAGATTCTTCTTCATCTAAAATTTCTTTAGTTAATTCTCCTCTAGCATCAGTTTGTAATGAAGATATACCCTCTACTAATTTAACTGCTTTACCGTCTTTAACATATACAAAATTAGGAGCAAATATTCTTTTTTCATTACAACTAACTTTATTTTCTTTACTATCTGTTAGATTATAATCTGATAAGAAACTATCAAAATATGTTAATAACTTTTTATATGATTCTGTTCCTTTAAATGATAATTCTAATTCATCTTTATCATTTAATGTATATTTATCTCTTAATATTTCATTACCATCTTTATCCCATATTTTAACATAGTAAACTTTATCTATTTTATTCTTTTTAGCTACTTCAATAAACTTTTCAATAACACTTCTACACCAAGGACATAACTCATCACCAAAATATACATAAAAAGTTTCATTATTTTCTATTTTTTTAACTATTTCTTCAGCTTCTACTTTTTCAAAAGGATTATCTTCATCTATACTAATTGTTCTATGTATTTTACCACTTGCATTTTCTTTTCCATTTAATGCTTCATATGACTCTTTAAATTCATTACTCTTACAAGCACAACCACTAAGTAGAATAATGCCACATAATATTAATAAAAATTTTTTCATTTTACACTTCCTTATTTAAAATATTCTTCTTTAGTTTCAAAACCAATATCATTAATACAATCTATTATTTTTTTATGATTTAAATCCTTCTCATACTTAATAATAGCTGTATCATCAATGACTTCTACTTCTTTTATTTCATCATTTTTAGATAATGCATTTTTTATACTAGCTCTACAATTATCACAATGAATTCCATCTATTTTTAATTTTACTTCTTTCATTTTTATATCTCCTTTAAAAATATTTTATCATATAATTAAAAAGAATTGAATATTATTCTATTTTTATTTATAATTAATAATGAAATGATAAATAAGAATGTGCTAATTAAATCAATAATTATATTTTTATTTTTATGTAGTACCATTTTAGGTATTATTGGTTTTGCATACTCGAAAACGAAAAAACAAGTAGATAATGGCTTTTACCTCAATGGAGAAAATGATATTATTTTAGAGTATGGTGATAAATATGAAGAAGCTGGTTTTATAGCTAATATCAATAATAAAAGCTTAACTAGGAATGTTCAAATAGATAGCAATGTTAATATTAATAAAGTTGGTGATTATCAAATAAAATATACTCTTAGTTATAAAAGTTATAAAAAAACACTAATTAGGAATATAAGAGTAGCTGATCATACATTCCCTACTCTTAATATTAATTGTGATGTTAATCAATATATTAGTGTAAATGGAAAAATGCAAGATTGTAAAATAACTGCTAATGATAATTACGATAAAGATATTACAGATAGAATAATTGTTGATTCAAATCTGAATACTAAAAAAGTTGGTGATTATAAAGTTACTTATACTGTTAGTGATTCAAGTACAAATAAGGTAAGTAAAACAATAAATGTTCATGTTAGAAAAAAATTTGATATAACTTATGTTAAAGTATCTATTTCAAAGCAAAAATTAGAATATTATCAAAATAATAAACTAGTATTATCCACACCTATTACTAGTGGTAGAAATAATTATACTAAAACAGGAAATTTTAAAGTAATTAATAAAGCAAGAAATACAACATTAAAAGGTGCTGATTATGAATCATTTGTACAATACTGGATGGGTTATGGTGGTGGTTATGGTTTACATGATGCTTCATGGAGAAGAAGATTTGGTACAAAAGATTATAATATTTATGGTTCTCATGGATGTATAAATATGCCAACTAATGCTGCTAAAAAATTATATAACATGATTGAAATTGGCACTCCAATATATATTAAAAAATAAAAGTATTAGTAAAAAATCTAATACTTTTTTTTATATAAAAAAACATCTCATTTATTGAGATGTTAATTAATTTTATAGTTCTTTTTGATTTTGATTTTTATAACTTAATACTAATAATGTTACTAAGCCTAAGAAACAAACAACTATTATTAAATATAATACATTTGAAACTCCAGTCTTAGGGTTCATACATTGAATTTCATAATCTTCATATTCAACTTCATCACCATTTTTACCATAGTATTTACCATCTGATATTCTACATCCACAAGATCTTGTATAATCTTCTTCACTTACCACTTCACCTGTTGGACCATAGAATGTACTTCCTACTTTTCTACATCCACATTGTTTATTATATTCAGTTTGTGTTACTACTTCATTTGTTGGGCCATAATATGTGCTTCCTACTTTTCTACATCCACATTGTGCGTTATATTCTTCTTGAGTAACTTCTTCATTTGTTGGTCCATAATATGTACTTCCTACTTTTCTACATCCACATTGTGCATTATATTCTTCTTGAGTAACTTCTTCATTTGTTGGTCCATAATATGTACTTCCTACTTTTCTACATCCACATTGTGCGTTATATTCTTCTTGAGTAACTTCTTCATTTGTTGGTCCATAATAAGTACTTCCTACTTTTCTACATCCACATTGTGCATTATATTCAGTTTGTGTTACTACTTCATTTGTTGGTCCATAATAAGTACTTCCTACTTTTCTACATCCACATTGTGCATTATATTCAGTTTGTGTTACTACTTCATTTGTTGGTCCATAATATGTGCTTCCTACTTTTCTACATCCACATTGTGCATTATACTCAGTTTGAGTTACTTCTTCACCAGTTGGACCATAATATGTACTTCCTACTTTTCTACATCCACACTGTGCATTGTATTCACTTTGTGTTACTTCTTCACCAGTTGGACCATAATATTTACTTCCATCTTTTCTACATCCACATTGTGCATAAAATTCAGATTGAGTAATTTCATTTCCTGTTGGTCCATAATAGGTACTTCCATCTTTTTTACAACCACATGCAGCATAATATTCTTCAACAGAATTCAATTTTTTTGATTCTAAATCATAATACTCACCATCTTTAGCAAGACAATGACCAATACCTAAACAGTGATAATTAAATAAACCTTCTTGAGTTGTCCTATCAATTAATAATCCACCTTCAGTTCTATACTTATCACCTTCACGTACACATGAGTCAGCCTTAATAAATATTGGTAACATCATTACTAAAATAACTAAAATATTTGCTATCTTCTTCATATACTAACCTACTTTCAAAATAATTATAACACCTTTTTTTTGATATTCAAAGTATTAATTTGTGTAATTACACATTTTTGTTATATAATATATTTGGGTGATGTTATGTACAAAGCAATTGTTATACTAGCTTGTAAGTTTATAAATAAGTTAAGTAAACTACTTGGACACGAAGGAAGTGTTATTGGTGGTCATTATGCACTAAAACTTGATAAAAAAATATTAAGCAAAATTACATATCCAAAATATGTAATTGGAATAACTGGTTCAAGTGGTAAGAGTTCATCTGCTGAACTTATGTATAATATACTAACTAAAAATGGATATACAACTATATATAATAAAGAAGGAAGTAATACAATAAATGGTATTGCATCTCTAATATTAAATAATTGTAGTATATCTGGTAAAATCAAAAAAGATGTCTTACTTATGGAATTAGATGAAGGATTTATGAAATATATATTCAAACATTTTAATCCTACTCATTTAATGATTACAAATATTACAAGAGATCAACCACCAAGAAATTCACATCCAGAGAAAATATTTAAAGCTATTAAAGAAGCTATTCCATATGGAACACATTTAATATTAAATGTAGATGATCCATTTGTTAATAGACTTAGAATAAATCATAATGGAGCTGTTAGTACATATGGTCTTTCTAAAAATGATTACTCTATTATTGGTAATATTAAAAATTTAGATGCTGCTTACTGCCCTATTTGTAATTCAAAATTAGAATATGATTATTATCACTATGGACATATAGGTTCATATCATTGTCCAAAATATGATTTTAATAGAGGAAATCCTGATTATGAAGCAAAAGATATTGATATAGATAATAAACATATAACTATTAATGATAATAAAATAAATCTTCCATCTGATTTCTTATATACAGCATATTTTGTAACTGGATGTTATGCTTTATCTAAATCAATCGGACTATCTGATAAAGAAATAACAAAAGTTTTAAATGGAGATTTAAAAACTAAAAGACTTGAAATATATGACTTTGATAATAGAAAATGGCAAATGTTAGTAAGTAAAAATGAAAATAATCTTAGTTATAAACAATCCCTAGATTATCTAGTTCATAAAAAGATTGATAAAACTATTATTCTTGGATTTGATAATTCAAGTAGAAGATATACTGAAAATGATATATCTTGGATATGGGATATAGACTTTGAAGAATTAAATGATGAATATATTAAAAATATAATATTAATTGGAAGATTTGGTCCTGATTTACTTCTTAGAATGAAATATGCTGGTATTGATGATAAAAAATTAATATTAGTTGAAGATTTAAAAGATTTACCAAATATTATTAAAACTAAAACTAAAGGAGATATTTATTCTATGGTTTGTTTTGATAAAGAAATAGAATTAAAACAAATAATAAAGGAGGAAAATAATGATTAATGTTTTACATTTATATTATGATTTATTAAACCTCTATGGTGAAAATGCTAATACAAGATGTATAGAACATATGTTAAAGCTTAACAATATTAAAGTACGTATAGACTATAAAAGTATAAAAGATATTATTGATTTTGAAAAATATGATTTAATATATATTGGTAGTGGAGATGAAGAAAGTTTATTATTAGCTTCAAAAGATATTAAAAGATATGCTAAAGAATTAAATAAATTTATTGAGAGTAATAAATATTTAATATTAACTGGTAATTCAATGGATTTATTTGGTAAATATATTGAAGCTAATAATGAAAAATATGACACTCTTAGTATATTTGATTATTATACTAAATTTATTGAAAAAAGTACTTTTGAAAATGCATCTGTTGATAGAATTGTAGGTCAAGTATATGGTACTTCAAAATTAATTAAACAAAAAATAATTGGATTTCAAAATAGATGTGATTTAAATTACGATATTAAAACACCTTTATTTAAATTAGAAGAAAGATTTTCAAATGATTTAACTAATACATCTGAAGGATTTACCTATAAAAATGTTTATGCTACTCATATAATTGGGCCATTATTAATAAGAAATCCATATTTTACTGATTATATATTATCTAAATTATGTAAAGACAAAAAATTAGATTATAAAATACATGATGAAATAAGTATTAAAGCATATAAAAAATATCTTAGTAATTTTTACTAAGATATTTTTATTTAAATGTAATTATATTTATTATTTTAGTAAACAAATTATTTTTAGCTATACCTTCTCCATATTTAACAATTGTTTCTATATTTTCTTTTGAATTTTCTAATATATCTTTATCAACAACTAATATGTTCTTTTTAACAAGAACTACTATTGTAGATCCACCAAATTCAAAATAACCTTTTTCTTCACCTTTTTTAAATTTATGAATTTGATGATTATTAACTATTCTACCTACCCCCATAGCTCCAACTTCTACTTGTATTACATCACCAAAATGTTTTGTATGTAATACTGTATATTCACGAGAATTAGTTTTAAAAAAATTATAATTTTTTAAAGCTATAGGTTGAACTGTATGAAATACACCTTTAATATATTTATCTGCTTCCTTAGTACCACTATCAATAAAACAATATCTATGATAATTATCAACAGATAATCTAAATATAAAAGCATAACCATCTTTATAGTGATTCATTATTTTTTTATCTACTAATGTATCTATACTATAATAAGAATCCTTTATTTTTAAAGTTAAATCTTCATTAATTTTATATACTAATACCTTTGAATCACATGGAGAAATAAATCTATCTGATTCAGAATTAATTGGTCTTTTATATGGAATAACTTTTCTTGTAAAAAATTCATTATATGATTTATAATTCTTACTTTCATATTCAAATGTATTTATATTATTCTTTTCTACAAATTTATTAATTTTTCTTCTAGATAATCTACTATTCATATATATCGCTATTATATTACTAATAGTTTTACTAATAGCTATTTTTAGTAAGATTCTACCAAAAAAATTATCATAAAAAAAATTAAGAGTCCCTGAAGACTCTGTAATTATATCTTCTTTAGAATTTCTTTCTCTACAAATATATCTCATAAAAATTTACGTACTGTAAGAATTAATAATATTTCAAGTACACCTATAATAATGAACATAATCATTTGCTTTGTTTGAGGTTTTTTTACTTTAATTTTACTAATAAATAATATTCCAACTATTAATAATAAAGCACCATAAACAAATACAAAATATTTACCCAAAAATTTTCTAAAAATATAAACAAATGGGAAAATAAGAGCTGCTGATGTAACAGGAAGTCCAATATATTCTTTAACAGGTCCATCTCCTTTTCTCATTATTTCTAAAACATTAAAATATGCAAGACGAATTAAGGCAGCTAATGGATAAAATAATAGGATTGGTAATAAATATAATTTATGTATTCCTAAATTATAACCAATAAATGATGGTAAAACACCAAAACAAACTAAATCAGCTAAACTATCTAGTTGAATTCCAAAATGTTTTTCTTCCTCAGTTCTTTGTTTTTTAGTTCTTGCAACTTTTCCATCGAACATATCACATAAACCAGACAACATTAAAAATAATATTGCTGCGAATAAATGTCCACGGGATGCACTAATAATACCTAATATACCAGATATGAAACTAACATATGTAAGAACCACAGTATAATCATAAAAACCTATCATTTTAACACCTCAATTATAATTATACTAACAATTAATAAAAAAGGCAAATATTTAAATTATTTTATTAGTTAACACCACACATTCCGGAAATTGAACTTCCCCATTTATCACGAAGTTCATTTATTCCTTGTGTTTTATATCCACTATTGCCACAAGATATATATGCTTTATAATCACTATAATCACTATTATATATAACAAACCCATCACATCTATTTCCTTGTGATACAATTTCATCCATATACCCATTATTATATAAAAATTCATAGCATGTATATTTTGTATTATCATTTGCTTGCCAAGACACATCATCACAATGACCTTTATTTTTTGATAAAGGATGCCTACAAAAATCTTCTATTAATAGTTTAGTAGCATCAACCATTTGATTTTCTTGAGATACCATTGACCCTTCATTAGCATTATTAAAAATATTTACAAAATTAGGCAATACAATAAATAATAATATACCAATAACTGCAATTACAGCTAATAATTCTACAAGAGTAAATCCATTTTTATTTTTCATATAATCACCAATTATAGTTTACAACAATAACTATTTTTTTTCAATTAAAAAACCTTAGTTTACAACTAAGGTTTAATAACAATATTAACTATTTTTTGAGGAACTACTATTTCTTTTACTATTTCTTTACCATCAATATACTTTTTAACATTATCTTTAGATTTAGCTAATGCTAATACTTCTTCTTTTGATGCATTAATACTTACATTAATAGTTTCTCTTAATTTTCCATTTATTTGAACTCCAATAGTTACTTCATTATCTATTAATTTTTCTTCATCATATACTGGCCAAGGTTCATATGCAATTGTATTATTATGGCTAAGAACAGTATTCCATATTTCTTCAGTAATATGTGGACAAATTGGATTTAATAATTTAACAAATCCTTCTGCATATTCTCTTGGAAAAACACTTTCTTTATTTACTGCATTAATAAATATCATCATTTGAGATATAGCAGTATTAATATTTAGTGATTCATAATCATTAGTAACCTTTTTTACAGTTTGATGATATATTTTTTCAAGATTTTTATTTTCTTCATCTGATATTTTATTATCTTCAAAATATAATCTATATACTCTATCTAAGAATTTCTTTGAACCAACTACTCCATCATTATTCCATGGTTTATCTGCTTCAAGTGGCCCCATAAACATTTCATAAAGTCTTAGAGTATCAGCTCCATAATCTCTTACTATATCAGTTGGATTAACAACATATTCAGGATATCTCTTACCCATCTTAATTCCATTTGAACCAAGAATCATTCCTTGATGAACTAATTTTTGGAATGGTTCACTTACAGATAATAATCCTTTATCATATAAATAATTATTCCACATACGAGAATATAATAAATGACCAACTGCATGTTCAGGACCACCTACATATAAATCAACAGGCATCCAGTGATCTAATAATTTTCTATCAGCAAATTCTTTATCATTATTAGGATCAATATATCTTAAGAAATACCAACTAGATCCAGCACTACCTGGCATAGTTGAAGTTTCTCTTTTTCCTTTAATTCCATTCACTTCTACATTAACCCAATCTTGATCATTTTCTAAAGGAGCTTTTCCATTCTTTCCTTTATAATCATCAAGTACAGGTAATACTAATGGCAATTCTTCATCACTTAATGCAACACTCTTCCCATTTTCTAAATGAATTATTGGTACTGGTTCACCCCAATATCTTTGTCTTGCAAATATCCATTCTCTTATTTTATAATTTGTTTTTTCACGAGCTTTTGATAATGAAACAAGTTTTTTAGTAATAGCTTTTTTAGCTTCTTCAACAGTTAATCCACTAAATTCTTCACTATTAATTAATTTACAATTCTTTCCTAAATAATCTTGTTTTTCAAATGCACATTCATCAACACTTCTTCCATCAATTACTTGAATCATAGGAATATTGTATTTAATAGCAAATTCAAAATCTCTTTGATCATGAGATGGCACTGCCATAACAGCACCAGTTCCATAATTAGCAAGAACAAAATCTCCTAAATATATTGGAACTTCTTTATTATTAACAGGATTAATAGCAAAAATACCTTCTAATATTACACCATTTTTATCTTTATTAAGTTCTGTTCTATCTAATTCAGATTTCTTAGCAGCTTCTTCTTTATATTTAACTACTTCATCCCAGTTTTTAATTCTTGTTTTTAATTCATCAACAAGTGGATGCTCAGGAGCTAATACCATAAATGTGATACCATATATTGTTTCTATACATGTTGTATATATAGAAAACTTTCCTCCACCTACAATATCAAAATCTACTTCTACACCAGTTGATTTGCCAATCCAATTTCTTTGAATTTCCTTAGTTGATTCTGGCCAATCTAACTTTTCTAAACCACTAAGTAACTTTTCAGCATATGCAGGAATATCAATTACCCATTGTTTCATATTCTTACGAATAACTGGATAACCTCCACGCTCACTCTTACCATCAATTACTTCATCATTAGATAATACTGTTCCAAGTTCTTCACACCAGTTTACAGGCATATCTATATACTTAGCATAACCATCTTCAAATAATCTCTTAAAAATCCATTGAGTCCATTTATAATAAGATGGATCAGATGTAGATATTTCTCTATCCCAATCATATGAAAAACCAAGTGATTTTAATTGTGATCTAAATGTCTTAATATTCTCTTCAGTAAATTTAGCTGGATGATTTCCAGTTTGAATAGCATATTGTTCAGCTGGTAATCCAAATGAATCATATCCCATTGGATGAAGAACATTAAATCCTTGCATCCTTTTCATTCTACATACAACATCAGTTGCAGTATAACCTTCTGGATGACCAGCATGTAGACCTACTCCTGATGGATATGGAAACATATCTAATGCATAGTATTTAGGCTTACTAAAATCATAAGCATCTGTTTTAAAGGTTTTATTCTCTTCCCAATATTTTTGCCATTTTTCTTCAATATTTTTATAATCGTACATATTATTTACCTTCTTTCTTTTTTAGTAATCTTCCACTAAGTTCATATAATGAAAATAATAATATAAATAAAACCACAAAACTTATAACTACTTTCCATATATAACTCTTAATATTCATAATTAAAGCAGATGTAAATGCAATTGTAAAAGCATTGTCAAAAGCTAAAGTATTAAGTATACTTTCATATTTAGCTTTTCTAACATCTAAATCATATTTACTAATAAACATCTTAACATAATCATTCTTTTTTAATTTATTATATTCTTTCTTTCTCTTTTTTAAATAAAATTTATAAAAAAGAAAAAGTAAACTAAAAAATATAGTAAAATCAATTAAAAATCTTAATACAAACTTCATATTTCACCTCAAAATAAAAACTTTATAATTTAAGGATGAGTTATACCCACGGTACCACCTTAATTCATAAAGTATTATGCATCTTTAATGTCGTTAACGCCGAAACATACGTTATTTCTAAGAAAAGCAAGTTCAATCTACATTTAATATTAGTTTTCACCAACCACTAACTCTCTTAAATTAAATATTAAATCTAATACTCTTTTCCTCAATCAAAATATGTCTAAATTATACAACATAATTAATTCTATTTCAATCATTATAAGAAAAAAGAGTCATAAAATATGACATCTTATCTAGATTTACTTAAACGACTCCTTGTACAATTGCAATTTATAAAATCAATTAAAGTTTTAATATTAGCAATTCTTCTATTTATCTATACATACTTAAATCTTACAATAATTCATTTTTTATTTCTTTTAAATCAACAATTTCTACAGTATTTACTGCTTCATTAATTAACTTTTCAAAATCGAATTTAGCCTCTTCCTTATAAATATGCTTTAAATTTGGGTTAATAACTGGATGACGAGGTACAAATACTGTACAACAATCTTCATATGGAAGAATAGATATTTCATATGTATCAATACGTTTAGATATTTCAATAATATCTAATTTATCAAAAGAACAAAGAGGTCTTAATATAGGATAATTAGTAACATCATTAACAGCTAATATACTAGTTAATGTTTGACTTGCTACTTGTCCTACACTCTCACCATTAACAATAGCTAAAGAATGATTTTGCTTTGCAATTTTCTCTGCTATTTGATACATTCTTCTTCTCATAAATGTTATTAAATATGAAGAATCTAAATTTTTATAAATAGATTCTTGTATCTTAGTAAAATTAATAACATAAAGTTTTCCACCATTATTATATCTTTCTAATTTTCTAGCAAGACTAATAACCTTATTTCTAGCTTCTATACTAGTATGTGGTCTACTTTCAAAATATAAATAATCTAAACTAACACCTCTTTTAATAGTTAAATATCCAGCAACAGGAGAATCAATTCCACCACTAAGCATTAATAAAGCTTTACCTAAAGTACCAACAGGATATCCTTTTAATCCTTCATATACTAGATCAAATACATACACGCCTTCTCTTCTAATCTCAATATCAAGTCTAACATCAGGATTATGTACATCAACTTTAAAAGTAGTATTTTTAAGAATATGACCACCAATAATATTATTCATTTCCATAGATTTAATACTATAAGATTTATCACTTCTATTAGTTATAACTTTAAAAGTTTTACCACTTTTTTTACTCATAACATCAAGAGATAATTTCTTAATATTTTCAACACTATTATCTTCATCAAAAATAGCTATTACTATTTCATGAATACCAAATATATCTTTTAATTTTAAAACAATTTCATCAATATTATTCTTAGGAATAATAAACATTCTATAATAATCATCAATAATTTCAAAATCAAAAGAAGATAACTTCTCCATTATATTATTTCTTAAAGTTTTAATAAAATAATTTCTGTTATCTTTTTTAGTAGTTAATTCTCCATATTTAATTAATATTACTTTTTTCATTTTAATAACAATTCATTCCAAACACTATCAAATATTTCTAAGAATTCTTGAATATCACTAGAACTAGTCAAATGAGATAAACTAACTCTAATAGATGTAGTTGATACTCTTTTATCTCCATTTGAAATAGCTTTTAAAACAGTACTTTCTTCTAATGAAGAACAAGCTGTTGTAGTAGAAACATATACTTCATGTCTTTCAAGCGCATGTACAAATGTTTCAGATTTAATCTTAAGTAAACTAAAATTAACTATTTGTGGTACACATAATTCATTAGAATTAATTTGAATTGGATATTTAGATAAACCTTTCAATAATTCTTCTTTTAATTTTTCACATTTTTTAACATTAGTTTCTAACTTATCATTCATAAGTCTTATAGCTTTTGAAAAAGCAACAACTAAAGGAAGTGGAGGTGTTCCACCTCTAAATGGACAATTCTCAGTTGTTCCATATATTAATGTATCAATATTTAAATTTTTCTTTTTATATAGTATTCCAATACCTTTAGGTGCATAGATTTTATGAGCAGAAAAAGATGCTAAATCTAAATCACTTAAATAAAATCTTGTTTTACCTAAAGCTTGAGTTAAATCACTATGGAATATTACATTAGGATTCTTCTTGTTAATAACTTGTCTAATAGTCTTTAAAGGTTGTTTAAAGCCTGTTTCAGAGTTAACAGCACAAATACTAATAAGAATTGTATCTTTACGAATTAACTCTTCTAAATTATGTAAATCAATTTGACCATTAGGTAAAATATTAACAAAATCAACTTCATAACCTATATTACTTAAATAACCCATTACTTCTAATACACTTTTATGCTCTAATTTTGAAGTAATAATATGTTTTCCTTTATTTGCATATTTAAATGCAACACCTTTAATCGCAGTAGTATTACTTTCACTTGCTCCTGATGTAAATATTAGTTCTTTTGGATGACAATTAAATATATCTGCAATTTGATCTGTTGCTTGCATTAATAATTCTTTAGATTTAACACCCAAAGTATGTATTGAATTAGCATTTCCAATATATTCTCTTGTTGCTTTACAATATGAATCTAATACCCTTTCATCTACAGGAGTAGTAGCACTATAATCTAAATACAACATTTTTTACACCTCTATTTCTTGAACAACTGTTAATATTACTGGTTTACTACCAGTTTCTTTATATAAATATGCTCCTATTTTTTCTCTTATTTCATTTCTTATTTTAACATAATCAGCATAATTATTGTGAATATTTGCATTAATTGTTTCAATACTTATCTTTTTAACTTCTTCAATTATATCCATATTTCCTTTATCATATATGAATCCTCTTGTCATTATTTCTGGACCAATTAATAATTCTTTATCTTTTTTATTTAATGTAGCAGATACAACAACAAGACCATTACTACTAAGAAGTTCTCTATCCTTAAGTACAACATCTCCAATATCTTCACTAGATTTACCATCTATTAATATATCATCTACAAATACATGATCATATGTATCTACTAATTTTCCATTTTCAAATGATGCTATATAACCATTTTCTTTTAATATAATATTTTCTTTTGGTACACCTACTTTATATGCAAGATTACCATTTTCTACTTGATATCTATATTCTCCTTTAATAGGCATATAATATTTTGGATTAAATAGTTTAATTAACATCATCAAATCTTCACTAGATGCATGATGTCTTACACTATTATCTTTAGGTATTGATTCAATATTAACACCTTTAATTGCAAGTTCATTCATTATTTTAACAAGCATCTTTTCATAAGCATCATAACTTGGTTCTGCAAAACATATTGTATCAGTATCTTTTAATGTAACAAATTTATCCCTATCAGATAAAATTCTATTAATATTAGCATAAGGACTTTCTCTATCATTACTAATTAATATAATAGTATTATCTAATTTTAAATCAGTTAAATTACCAATCATATCATCTTCTATATTTAAATAACCATTATTAACACAAATAGATACTATTGAATGTAATTCTTTACCCATTATAACAACTTTTCTATTTTTACCTTTTAATGCATTAAATATTTCAGCTATTGTATATATATGAAGTGGTAATACTGAAAATATTATTCTACCTTCATTCTTCTCAACAATTTTCTTAAAGAAACCTTCTAATTTATGATGTGGAGAAGTATGTCCTTTCTTCTCAGCAAAAACACTTTCTGCCATTAAACAAAGTACTCCTTGCTTTCCAATATAAGCAAGTTTACCTAAATCCATATCATAGTATCCCCTCATAGTAGGATCAATTACAAAATCAGCCATATATATAATAGCTCCATCTTCAGTATTAACTGCAAATCCAAATGTTTCAGGACTACTATGTGTTACATTAAAAGGAAAAACACTAAATGTTTTAAAATCAATTCTCTTATGAGCTGGAATAACATGTAAATTTTTAATTTTAACTTTTTCTTCATTACACTCATATTCAATAATCTTAGCTGTATAATTAGATGCATATACATTTATATCAGGTAATTCCTTTAATAAATCAGTTAAAGCTCCCATATTCTCATGATGTGGATGGCTTATAAATATACCAACAATATCTTTTTTATGAGAAATTAACCAATCAAAATCAGGTATAACATAATCTACTCCATACATTTTATCAGGAGCATATTTCATACCACAATCAAAAATTAAAATTTTATTATTTATACTAACTGTATATAAATTTTTACCATTTTCATTTAGTCCACCTAAACTCATTATATTTATTTTTGCCATAAATTCATCTCCTTTAAAATATTAAAAAGTTCAAATGCTACTTAGAATTATAACACAAACAAATAAAAAATACTAGCCTTGGCTAGCATTTTAAACAAACAATATATTATTGTTTAATAGTTATTAATCCTTTATCAATTTCTTCTAGAGCTCTTCCTATTTCTTTTTTAGAAACATATTCATTTTCATTCATTTGAAAATGATGATGTTCTTTCATAACTTTAGCTCTATCAGCTGCAATATGTACAAGTTTATATTTTGAGTCAACTATGTTTAATAATTTGTCTATTGAAGGATATATCACTCTATCACCATCTCCCTATCTTTATAATACTAATATACATTATAAATAATATGTTTACAATATTACTATACACAATTTTGACAAATAGTTTAACTTTCTTCTATAAATGTTTTACTCTTATGTGGTTCATCAAATAATAAATTTGGATATCCTTGTTGTCTTAGCGCTTCATAAACCATTATTGCTACTGTATAGATACATTTAATGCTCTTACATCATCAGTCATTGGCATTCTCATACATCTATCAATATAAGGTTTAAGAATATGTGGTGGAATACCAGTACTCTCTTTTCCAAAAAAGAAATAATAATTTTTTGATGTATCACTATAATCAAAACTAGTATGCGGTTTATGACCATATCTTGTCAAGAAATAATATTCACCTTTATTTTTCTCAAAGAATTCATCAATATTCTCATAAACAGTATATTTACATTTACTAATATAATTTACACCACTTCTCTTAATATATTTATCTTCCAAACTAAATCCAAGTGGTTTAATTAAATGAAGATGTGTACCAGTCGCAACACAAGTCCTCATAATATTACCAGTATTAACTGGTATTTCTGGTTCAAATAATACTACATTAATCATACAAATCACCATTTATAAATTATATCATTTATTAAAAACTAATCAAATAAAAACTTATTACTTTTCAGTAATAAGTAATTATATTATTTTTTTCTAGACTGAATCTCTTCATAATCTTTCTTAAATTTTTCCATTAATTTATCAGCTTCTTCTTGACTTATTAATGATTTTTCATATTTTGGTTTTGAGTTCATATAACCAAACTCTTCACTAATTCTATTACCATTCTCATCTTCTACTATAGTTGAATACCTAACCGCTTTATCTTGGGATACGATATTACCATTTTCATCAAAATAATAAGTATAAACTTTTATTTTATTATTCATATGAACCTCCTACTTCTTTTCAAAAAACTTACTATCAAACAATATATATTTGTCATATTCATTTGGTTTAAGTTTAAGATCAAAATAATAATTAATTGCTTTTTTTTCAGATAAACCTATAAAAGTCAAAATATTAATTGCCATTTCCGGATCTATCATATTAAACCAATTCGGATTAGATAATATAACTTCTATAGATGATAAAGTATCTCTATCATCTATAGATAAATCTTCATTTGATTTTTTTTCTAATAATTGTTTTATTTCTTCTGTCATAAATCTCCTTTGAATTTTAGATTATATTTTCTTTTAAAGTCCATATATCCATTATAATCCAATATTAATTTTCCAGTTACGTCACTATAAACTACAAATTTTATTCCATTATCTGAATTGAAATTTACTATAGCAGTAAAATGTTTTTTACCATCAACATCAATATTTCCAAAAAATGGGTTATATATTCCTAAATTTCCAGAATCACCCTTTGCATATTGTAAAAATGTCTCATATATACTTTTCATTTTTGCAAATGCATCCATTCCATTAGAATTACTTGAAAATTCAATATTTTCGATTGTCTTTATCGCTGTTTTTTGAATATTATTCTTAAACATAAATTTAAATTTCCATAAAAGATTATTATACGCCTCATTAAAGTATTTATTTTTAGTAGTATAACCTATTCTAGAATCTGTTTTTCTAAAATCAGTATATGCTAATTCTGGATTTTTGTCAATTATATCTCTTGGTGTAACATCTTTATATTGTTCATTTACTACAAAAAAGCCAGTAGTATTACCACCAAATTTACAATTCGCAAGATCATTATAATGATTAATAACATCGGTACCATCACAAACTAAATAATTACCATTACCTATATTAACTCTAACCCAATGATGTGCTTGTCCTTTACCACCTTTTTCAGAACAAATTTCAACATTTTCTGGTCTAAATCCTATATTTATTAATAATTCTCTATATAACTCAGACCACCCTTTACAAATAACTTCTCTTCCATCATATGTATCAAATGATAATGGGGTATTATATAATAAATCTTTTATTTCTTGACTACCTTCATGATATTCTTGACTATAGCTAACATATTTATTAAATTCAATATATGCTTTTCTAATTTTTGAAATAGGATCTAAATTTGAATCAATACTGTTAATTATTGCATCTTTTAATTTTTGACCGCTTGATTCTGATTGATTAATTTTTGATTGTATTGCATCAAATGTTTCATTTGTTATACTCTGTTTGTAATTATTTTTATAAAATGATTCAACTACATTACCTGCATAAAGTAATAAGTCTGAATAACTTAAAGATTTTAGATCGTCATTAGAATTTTCAATTGTCTGATATTTTTTTACATCTAAAACATCATCAGATAATAATTTAATCAATTCTTCCTTAAATAAACTTTCATCGTTATACCCAGGTTTTATTTTTGAAAAAAATGTTAACAAATCATTAATTCTTTCAACACGTGCCTCAGCTGGTTTTAATGAACTGTTGCTTTCTTGTATTTTTAATAAGCTTAAATAGTATTCACTAAGATTTACATTAGGATTTAATGTGACATCTATATTTTTCATTCCATCAAGAATATCCTCAAGTTTTACTCGTATTTCATTATCTAATTCATTTAATCTAAGTTTAATATCAGATACATTAAAATTATCATTTTTTACTTCTGGAAGTAATTTTATCATTTGATCTAATATTTGAGTCCTTGCAGGGAAAAATGTTGAAAAATAATTATAATTATTATAGTATTGTTCAAATGATTCAGCAAAATCTTCTGTTATTTTTACTTTTCCATACGAAGTACAAGAAGACATTTGACTATAATTTTCATCTGCTTTCATAGCTTGAATCCAAACACCATCTGTTATAGTTGAAAAATAAGTACCAGAAAATGCTTTGTCTAAATTATGTCCTAGTTCATGAATAATAGTTTCCTTTATATAATTAACAGGACAATTTCCATAAATATTTATATCTGTTCCATCAGTTGATGCTAAAGCATAAGAAGGATAATCTCTGTTATAACGTATTTTATTTACTGCTTTATACCATGAATTACAATCTACCAATTTTATAGGTGCCATTATATTAATTAATTCTTTTGGCAAAGAGTTTAATACTTCTACTAATGCAGCTAATTTAGTTTCATTTACTTTTCCATATGTTTCAACTGTTAATCCATTAATTACCATACTATCTACAAAATTGTACTTCAAATACACATCTCTTGAATATGCAGCAGCAACACATAAAAGATTATATAAATCAGTTTCACCAGGAATAGATTTATTCAATGTCTCTACTAAAACGTTTTTACAATCTTCATCAAGATTGAATTTATTGAATGTTTCTGCTATTCTTTCAAAAAATTTAGCATTTCTTTGATCTATTTCTATTGTTGACTCTACTGAATATTTTTCTAATTCTGTTTCAATAGCATATATATAACCTTTAAATCTCTTAAAATCATTATTTGAAAATTCATTGTAACAAACAGATTCAAATTGATCAGTATTTATTTCTAATAAAGCTTGATTCCTTAAAGTAAGAAATTCATTATTACTATTTTTTATTAATTCAAATACCTGATCATGTCCCAAAATTTGAAATAAATCAGTTATTTGACGCATATTTAATTTATTTCGAATTTCTGAATCAACACATCTATACTTAACTATATCTTTGATAAGACTTGGATTATTATCGAAATCTATATTTAATCTGCTTAAAGTTTCCTGTACATAATTTCCACCTTGTTTTTTAATTTCTTCTATCTCTTCTTTTAATAATAACTGAGATGTATAATTTAAAATTTCATTCATGAAATCTTCAGTACTTTGAATACTTAAACCGAATTCGTTATTAATTGCAGCAGCATCTATGTAAGAGATATTTTGAAGTTCTAATAAAGCTTGGTTTTTTATATTATTAAATTCAGGATTACTTTGTATTAATTGAAATACTTGATTACACCCAAGTAACCTAAATAAATCTGCTTCATTATTTAAATTAAATTGATATTTTATCAATGGATCAGCATAACGATATTTTATAATATCTTTTATGATTTGTGAATCATTAATATCAATATTAAATTTTTCTAAAGCAACATCTGTTAAATTACTTTCATCAGTAATTTCTTTAAGTATTTCGTTGAAAAGCATAGAACTTGTTGAATTTAATAGCCTATCCATGAATGTTTCATTATTTTCAATTATTAATCCATATTGTTCTTTAATTATTTCTACTTCTGAATTAACATCTTCTACTTTTAAATCTTCAATTTCTTCAGTAGTTTCTTCTATTACAGGTTCAACTTTTTCTTCAATTTTTTCTTCTACTTCAGGAATTATTTCTTCATTAGTTTGTAACTCTTCAATTTTTTCTTTAGTTTCTTCTATTTTACTTTCACTTGTTAATTCAGAAACTTGAGAATCATTAAGAATTAATATAGCGTAATAATTTGCTAATGATGATTGAACATTTTCTATTTGACTTCTTAATTCAGATATTTTATCAATTATATTTTGCTTTTGTACTGTATCATCCGCTGATTTTAATTGTTCTTTTAATGCGCTTATATTAGACTCTAATGAATTTAAATAATTACTTCTTTCTATTATACTTGAATTAGTTGAATTATCTAAAATACCATTAATAGTAATATTATTTACATAATCATCAAAACTCATCATTTCTTCTGTAGTTTTTAATCCATTAGAATATTGATCATATTGTTGCTTAATTACATCATTATTACTTAATTCAGCCTTTATAGCATCTATTGAACCATTAAAGTTTTTAATTGTTTGTAAATCATTAATAAATTCAGTTGCAAATACAGTGCTTACATCTCCATTAGAAATGTGTCTTTGTGAGACAGCCATAAATGCATCTGGATTTCCAGTTAACATTGTTGAAATACCACCAAATACAGCTTGATTTCCTGTATTCATAATTCCTGCTGTAAGCATTCCATATATACCTGCTTTTAAAGCAGCTTGTAAATCAAATTCAATTTCATTTCCAGTTACTAGATATTCAAATACAGGATCTAATAACTCTTGAACAAATTCTTCATTACCTTCACTTATCATGTCAGCAAGAAAATTTGGTACTCCAAGAATTTGTGATAAACTTGAACCAAATGCTTTATCAGATAATCCTGAAATACCTCCGAGGAATTTTTCAAGTACTGCTTCAGATGCACCTGATAAAAGTCCATAAGTTAATGCTTGATCATATGTCATTCCCTTTTGTAATCCTTGTTCTGTTGAATTACCTGCTGCTGATGTTGCCATAGCAACTAAACCTGCATATCTAAACATATCAGCAAACTTTAAAAACATAAAACCTGAGTTTGATAATAACATTGATGGAAGCATATTACCAATTGATGTACTAACTTCATTAACTGTACTATATAATTCTCCCATTGAACCAAATTCATTTAATAAACCATTTGCATAATACATAGATGCATATTCTTTTGCATCTAATCTACCATCTGCTCCACCAAATAAATTTCCAATTCCAGTAAAGAATTGTTTAACACCATTTTCAAGTCCTGTTCCAGCTACATGAATTCCTCTTAAAGCATCCCAATCATCTTTTAAATCATCAATATATGCTTGTGCTAATCTTTGACCTTCTTCTTTATTACCTAAGTCACATACAAAATCAAAATTTGTTTTAAATAAACTTTGATTACCATTAATACTTTTATTATTTAAATAATTTAATATTTCTACTCTAATATCACTATTATTAACAGAATTTAAACCATTTAAATAAAAATCTACATCTTTATCAATTGCTTTTCCAATTGAACCATCTTCATTTTTTTGGAATAATTGTAATTCTCCACTATCTTTACCAGTTTGTGCAAAATAAAGTGCTATTTCTTCATTAGATGCATGAATAACATTATTTTTTGAATCATAAAATTCTATAAATTGTTTATCATTTTCCCAATATATTCTTTCTTTTACAATTCTACTTGTTTTATTCTCATTAAAATCAGAGTATTGGGTATATAAATTTAAATGTAAATCTTTAAAAATATCTATATCATTAGCAAGACTATTATTTGTATTTACTAATTTATCTCTTTCTCTTACTAAATTTTGATAATCTGAATCTTTAGATGTAAATTGATCTAAAGTCACTTCATTTGGATTTGCATTAATCTCAGTTGAATGTTTTTGTCTAATTGATTCTTCTAATTGTGATATTTTATCATTTAATTCATTTATTTTTTCATTATTTGCTATTATTGTATTTGTATTTGTTTCTATATTTAAATTATAACAATATTGATTTCTATTTATTAAAAAGTCACTTTGAGCAGGTGTTCTCTGTTCAGTATCAATATTAGAAATTGTATAGTAATTACAATCAAGATACATTTCATAGAATTTTTTATAATCAGCATTTACTTGATTATTTCTTTCAGTATTAGCAGATAATGCTGTTTCTAATTGTTCAATTCTATTTCTTAGTTTACTTTCATATTCTTGATCACTTAAACCAGACTTATTTAATTTTACTTGACTTAAATCAACATCTCTTTGACTAACTACAAATGATTGTTTTGATTTTGAAAAACTATCTAATTCTTCTCTTAAAGAAGATAATTCAATCACTTGTTTATCTACATAACTTTTTTGATCTTGAAGATCTACTAATTTTAATTGTGAATAAAATGCTAATAAAGTTCTATCATCATCACTAAGTAATGCATATGATGATGGTTTTACATCCCCATCATAAATTTTTCTATCTTTTAATGATAATGAATTCCATCTACTTTCGGCATCACTTATCAAACTTTCCATTTTAGCTTCAAATTCTGGAAAATTTTCATTAAAATACTTTAATTCTTCACTTGTTAATTGTTCTCCACCATATTGACTTTGAAGAAATTTACTAGCAACCTGTACAAATTGATTTTGATATACATCTTGGAATTGTATTAAATCCATTTTTATAAAATCAAATAAAAATTGATCATTTTTACTTATATTAGTATTTCCATTTATTTTTTCATATAACAATTGTGATATTTTATTAATTAATGCATTTGCTTGTAAACTTAAGTTTACTTCATCAGAACTATCAACAAAATCTTTTAATGATTGCAATTTATAATAATTAGACATTAAATCATAATTTGGATCAATTGCTCTTAGTGATTCTCTTAGTTTCTTTAAACTATCTAAGTATGTATTATAATTTTTATTATCACTATTTGCATCTCCATCTGATGCTTTTTTTATTTCTTGCTTTATTTGTGATAAATAATCTTTTGATGGTCTAAAAAAGCTAGGTTGTGTAATACTATTTATTCTACTCTTTAATGAGTTTATACTATTTGGTTCTTCTGATAATGAATTAATTTGATTTATTGATGCATCTAAATATGCATAATCAACATCAAATACATCATCTCCTCCACTACCAGTTATACTTAATTGATTATTTTGTAAATCATATGAATAATTTACATTTGAATTATTTCCAGAATTAGTAGAAGATGTTGTTCCTGATGAAGATGTACTTCCTGAACCACCATTATATACAAAATCACCTGTATTAGTTGAGCTTTGTGAATTACTATGTGTAGAAGCATTAGTATTTGTATTACCACCTTGTGGCTCATATGAATATGTACTATTTGATGAATTGTTATTATTAGTTGTCGTTCCTGATGAACCTGTACTTCCAGATCCTCCGTTATACACAATATTACCAGTATTAGTTGAACTTTGTGAATTAGTTTGTGTATTTGTTTCTGGATGTGGTCCTTTCAATGATTTTTCATATGTGTAATCTCCTAATACTACAGAATCATCTGTTTGCGTATTTGTTTCTGGATGCGGTCCTTTCAATGATTTTTCA
>Ga0247611_10003043_pt1 | contig 25631 bp, 20 predicted proteins | sample 177DNAGHGhighgp2_FD_192422 | JGI IMG/M metagenome (GOLD analysis project Ga0247611, IMG submission 192422) | Sheep rumen microbial communities from Palmerston North, Manawatu-Wanganui, New Zealand - 1770 DNA GHGhigh gp2 | ecosystem: Host-associated > Mammals > Digestive system > Stomach > Rumen... | reverse complement strand
TGCGACCTCGAATCCCCTGAATTCGAGACCAAATACCGTCAGAAAATCGATGAGCACATCGAGATTTTGCAGAATTTCCACTTCGACTATGAAGCGAAGCTCGCCGAGCTGGACGCTCAATGGCGCAAGTCGTTGGAGACCATTCGCAAATTCCAGTTTATCGATAGCGAATACGTTGTTCATCAATATCTTACGGAAGAAAAATCCGTCCTGGCTGAAGGTGCGCAGGGCACGCTGTTGGACGTGGAGTTCGGCGCGTACCCGTTCGTAACCTCCTCCAACACCATCGCCGCCGGCGCGTTCACCGGATTGGGATTAGACCCGCATTACGCCGGTCGTGTCTTCGGCATCGTGAAGGCATATTGCACCCGCGTGGGCAGCGGCCCCTTCCCGACCGAACTCTTCGACGAGACGGGCGAGTTCCTCCGCAAGGAAGGCAACGAATACGGCGCAACCACCGGAAGACCAAGACGTTGCGGATGGCTCGACCTTGTCGCACTCCAGTACGCCTTGATGATCAACGGCGTGACCGACATCGCGCTCACCAAAGCCGATGTGCTCGACAAATTCGATGAAATCAAAGTCTGCACGGCCTACCGCGTCAACGGCGAACTCACCGACCGCATGCCCTCCGCCACCGATGTGGAAATCGAGCCGGTCTACACCACCCTACCCGGCTGGAACGAGGACATCTCGGAGTGCAAGACTTACGAATCTCTCCCGCAAGCCTTCAAGGATTACATCCAATTCATTGAAGATAAGACCCATACGAAGATTTCCATCGTGTCCGTGAGCCCTGACCGCGAAGGCACGATCTTCAGATAACCTCACTGTTTCAAGTTTCAGGTTTCATGTCCTCCTACCCAAAAGTCTGGCTATTGCGGTTTCTTTGCTGCGCTCTGCTTTGGGTGGGCGGCATGACTGTTTTTGCCCAAACGAAGCCGGAGGACGATGAATTGTTGCAGCTGCTGCGCACGGAACTGCAGCGAAACTACGGCGTTCTCCAGGACAATCAATATCCGCCCTACTTTTTGGCATATCGCGTCAATAAGACGGAAGAACACCATGTTGCCGCTAATTTTGGCCATATTTACGATAATTCCAGCTCGAAAACGGTATTTTTGACTATAGAACTGCGTGTCGGGAAGCGCGAAACGGACAGTTATCACTATCTTGACCACCAACGCTATTCGGTGAAACAGGTGGCGTTGCCGTTGGATGAGAATCCTGCTTTGGTGCGCAAGATTCTGCAACGCGAAACAGAACGGGCCTATCGGGAATCCGTTCTGCAATATACTGACAATCTGGTAAATGCGACACTCCATGGCAGTGACAGCGCGGAGACTTTCCTCTTCCTGCCGATGGATATGGACCAGTATTACGAGCCACCCGTTTCGGATGACCATTGGAATGCCGACGACTGGGTAAACTGGCTTCGCCATTGCACCTCCGATGCTTCCCTTTCCCCAAATGTGACGAACGCCTCTGCCGAAGTGACTTACAAAATCAACCGCAACTATTTGGTTAACAGTGAGAGTAGTTTCACAGTGCAGAACCATACCGAAGCCTGGCTGAACCTGCATATAGAGAGCCTCGCCAAAGACAACACGACAGAACACCTTGATTTCCCGTATTTCGCATCGTTTCCCGAACAATTGCCTGATGCGGATATGATGGAATCGTATTTCTCTTTGATGGAGGATTATATGACCCATATCTGTGACGCACCTGTGATGGAGAACAAGGACTGCCCTGTATTGCTATCTGGATTGGTGGCTTCGACGTTGATGCACAACCTCATTGGTCATACGATGGAAAATCCAGACAACGGCCTTTTCGCAGGAAAACTACACCAAAAAGTTATGCCAGAAAATTTCTCCATCATCAGCGATCCTTTGAAAGAAACCTGGAACTTTGGTTATACCTTTGATGATGAAGGTGTTAAAAGTCAGCGGACAACTCTGATCAACCACGGTGTATTGGAGCGGTTCCTCTCCACGCGCACACAGCGGCCGGGAGCTTACACGCCCAACGGTCACGCCCGAGGGAACTTGAGACTGCCTTCGGCTCGGCAATCCACCTTATTTGTGAGAGTGGACAATTCTTTGAATGAGGAAGAATGTTCATCTTTGATTGCCGATGAGTTGAAAAGGCAGAATCTGGAATACGGTATCTTTGTGGCGAACTGTGATATAATCTGTGATACTGCAAAAGAAACTATCACTATCTATCCGACAAGATGCTATAGAATATATGCCAACGGCGACACTCGAGCAGTGCGGGGTGTTTGCATTTCCGCTTCACCGCAACAGTGGCTTGACAATCTGATAGCAGGTGGACCTATGTGTGAGGAAGAGAGAATTCTATGTCACAGCAAAGGCGATGAGCTATCCACATACTGTGTATCACCGGATTTGCTGTTCCGCCGCCTGCCCGTTCGACGCACACCCAAGCCCAACTCAGACCGCATGATCGCGCACCTCAGCACCACCCAAACAGAAAACGATGGAGACCCGTTCGCCCTTTTCTTCCAAGTGGCTCAGGATGAACGGGATATTGACGAAAATCTCCTCAAAGTCGGAGAACTGAACACCCCGTACTATCAAAACTATTTGATGACGGATGCACAGATTTTCACTGTGGAGGCATCGGAAGGAAGCATTTTCTACGCCAACCAAAAAGATGTCCGCAAATTAGTTCCTAAAGTATTGGTTGGCAACGACTTATTCAACAATGAAAACTTATACGACGAGACCAAATCCATCCCGTCAGCGTATGAGATGTCCACGGACAACAGCTACGAGTCGTTCGCCCGCGACTTCCGGGCGGCCACGGAGTCGGAATACCGCAAAGCGGTGCGGGACTTCGCCATCAAGAAGGCTCTCGCGCAACCCATTGACGGAAAGAGTGTTCGGGAACGCTCCGACATTCTTCCCGCCGAAATATTCGGCGAGACGGGCGAGTCTGTGAATCTCCTGACAATGAACAATTTGGAGCATCTCGCCTGCGAAGCCTCCGCCAAACTGGCCAACAATTCCTTCTTGGAAAGCTCGGGCGTCCATCTATACGTCATGACAGGCTACCACTATTTTTGGGGCAGCGACAAGGTGAAGTATTCGCAACCGGTGGAAATCATCGGCGTACAACTTTACGGAACGATCAAACTACCTGATGGACAAACTTTTACAGATGCCAAAACGGTCTTTCTGCCCCATTCAGGATTCCTCTTTAACCCACAAAACCTCCAAGAAGACATCGAGGAATTGCTGTCGCATTTGAGAAAATTGAGCCAGAACGGAGCGTGCTTGACGGAGACCTACAATGGACCCGTATTGGTGGAGGGTGACGCCGTGGGACAACTTCTCGCGAAAGCATTGCTGGAAGAACGGCCTAACTTATTGGCGTACAAAGAGTCCACCGTTGAGAAACACGGACACGACAATACGACCACCCCGCATTTCGAAGATTTTCTCGACAAGATCATCACCTCGAAAAACATATCGGTGACCGCCAACAAGTCCGCCGATGAGTTCGGTACCGCCGCGTTTTGCCGTCATTACCAGACCGATGCGGAAGGAGCTGAGGCGCAGGAGACGGAAATCATCCGAAACGGCGAGCTGATCACCCTGATGGGAAACAGAACCATCACAAAATCAACACCTTACAGCAACGGATTCCAACAGATAGCCATCAACCAAGAGGCTGGTTTCGGCACACGCGGTGCTTCTCGTCTCGACTTTTCTTTCAACACGACAGTACCGCACAGCAAGCTCAAAGGCCAACTTCTGAAAGAAGCGAAGAAACAGGGTTTGTCGTACACCTACATCATCAGAAGACTGTATGACAACACGTTAGAGACTGTTGTCGATTTTCCCAGAGCCCAAGGGACACCCATCCTGCAACTTTATCGCGTGGATGTGCGCTCGGGCCAGGAGACACCGGTCACCGACGCGAATCTGTCGTCATGCAACTTCTTTGTCCTGAACCAGATAACTGCCGCTTCAAAAGAGAATGCCGCCTATCCCGTGATGGTGGGCGTACCCGGAACGTCGGGCAGCCGCGACTTCCCCTTTGCCGGCGTTCCGACCTGCATCGTCGCCCCGAAAGGGATACTGCTGCAACACACATTCCTTTCCAAAAGCGAAATGTAGCACATTTTGACAAGGCGGCCTTCGGTAAAATTACACTATTTCCGATTTTTTTGTATTTTTGCACCGTTGTTTGTGTTGAACAACGAACATCGTTTTTTATACTAAGCCATTTTCGCTATTCGTCAGAGTGAACCTGGAAAATTCATTGACGTTTGCACGGGTAACGGAAGTCAAGCTTGCCTATTTGTATGTAATTGCCAGATAGGTGGGGCTTGTTCTTCAATATCTTGCATTCTGGGATTCCAGGCCCTACTCTGAGGATAATGAACGGATGGAGCTCCACTTTTTCCACAAAAGCGCATAAAAAATCCTTGGAGACGTGACGAGCAGCATCTCCAAGGATGAATCTTCAATGAGTCCTTCAAAAGGATTATTGCACAATCTTCAGTTCCTGCATGAGATTTTGGGCGTTGGCCATCTTGTCGATGATGAAGAGCAAGTATCTGGCATCCATGCAGATGGTGCGTTGCACTTCGTTCTCGAAAGCGATGTCGCCGCTCATGGCTTCCCAGTTGCCGTCGAAGGCGAGACCGATGAGGTTGCCCTGTGCGTCGATGACGGGGCTACCGGAGTTGCCGCCCGTGATGTCATTGGTGGTGATGAAGTTGACCACCAGGTCGCCGTTCTTGTCGGCATAGCGGCCGTAATCCTTCTTCTCCCACAGCTTGATCAGCTCTTGCGGCACGTCAAACTCCCAGTCGCCGGGTTTGTACTTGGCCATCACACCGTCCAAAGTCGTGTAGTAGCTGTAGGTCACGCCATCGGCCGGCTGGTAATCCTGCACGCTGCCGTAGGTGAGGCGCATGGTGAAGTTGGCGTCCGGATAGAAATTACGATCTTTCTGCATCTCCTTCAGTCCTTCCATATAGAGGCGGTCAGCGCGGCTGCAATCCACCTTTTCAGCCTGTTCGCTCAAATCCCAATAAGATTGCAGAATGTCGTACATCAGCATGAAAATGGGATCTTTCGCCAAGGATTTGGGGTTCGCCAACCATGCGTTCATCTTGTTTTCATCCACAAAGATGGATTTATCGAAAGCCTTGTTCACGTATGCGGTGAAGTCGCCTCCCGACTTGTCGCCCACCTTCCGGAGGTTTACTGGCAACTGGCTGTGATCCACATCTTTATAGAAGAGGTTCAGCATGGCGATGGTAACATCGCGGTCAAGGGCTTTGTTATAGTCTTTGAAGAAATCCTGAACGGCTTTTTTCATACCGCTGGCACGTTCTATGATTTTATCCTGGCTGGCGGTTTTGGATTCAATAATATTGTTCAATTGTCTGAATCTCAACGAAAAATAGACAGCTTCACTGCCATTCCAGCCTGCTTCGCGGTGGTAAATCAGGGCTTTGGTGTATTTTGACTGGTGAGCCCAATATTTGTCCATCTCGTCAAAGATGCCGGCGTATTTCGCCTTGCGGGCGGGGTCGGCATTCGCCCAATTGCGGAACGCTTGCTCTTGTTCCAGACGTTTCTCCATCACCTTGTTGCGTTTCAACTGCTTGATTTGGCCAATGGAGTATTTCCAGTAATTGCTCACGCTGGCCTGCTTGGAAGCGTATTGGATGAAGACGGCGGGATCGGCATCCATGTGCTTGCGGTATTGCTCCAATTTGGTGGTGCGACAAGCGACAATGGCGGGATCTTCCAACTCAATCAGATTTTTCACGGAGCCGGAAGTGGAGTAACGGTCGGTAGAGCCAGGGTAGCCGAGAACCATCGCATAGTCGCCGGGTTGCACGCCCTTGAGGGAGATCGGAAGGAAGTGCTTCGACTTCATGGGGACGTTTTTCTTGCTGTATTCGGCGGGAGAGCCGTCGGGGGCGGTATAGACGCGGAACATGCAGAAGTCTCCCTTGTGGCGCGGCCACGTCCAGTTGTCGGTGTCGGCGCCGAACTTGCCGATGCCCCACGGCGGACAGGCCACCAAACGGACATCCTTATAGACGTCATATACAAACAAAATGTATTGGTTGCCGTGGTAGAAGGGGACGATTTCCACGCGCACGTCGCGGGTGCCTTTCTTCTCGGTGGTCAGCCGCTTGCCGTTTTCGGCAATCTTCGCGTCGCGGTCAGATTCCGACATCTTGTCGGTCACGCCCTTGAGAATCGCATCGGTGACATCCTCTATGTAGTTGAGGAAGAAGACAGTAAGTCCTTCATTAGGGAGTTCCTGGTCCTTGCTTCTGGCCCAGAAGCCGTCCTTCAGATAGTCGTGTTCCACGGAGGAATGGGCCTGCACCTGGCCGAGACCGCAGTGATGGTTGGTGAGCAGGAGTCCCTCTGCGGAAATCAGCTCGCCGGTGCAGCCGCCACCGAACTGCACGATGGCGTCCTTTAGGCTGGGCTGGTTGAAACTGAAAATTTGCTCGGCCGTCAATTTGCAGCCAAGTCGCTGCATATCAGCCAGATTCTGCCCGTTTATGGAATAGGGCAGCCACATGCCTTCGTCGGCGCGCGCACCAAAGGCAAACAGCATCATAACGATGCACATAAGGTTGATTTTCTTTCTCATTTGGCAAAATATTTTGAAAGTGCAAAGGTATAAAAAATCGGCATTCGCCCCCCTAAAAACAAAACAGAAAACCAACGGAAAAAAATTGTTGCCGATACGAAAAAATCGTACTTTTGCCGCCGAAACATTCAATCATTGTGTTATGAAGAAAACCCTTTTAGCAGTTGGACTTTTTTGCGGGCTGACACTGGTGCTCGCCGGTTGCAAAACCAAAATCGACACGCAGGCGCTCAACACCCTCACCTCGCTGTCGCAGATCACCCCCGCCGACATCAACACCCGGTCGATGTCGCTCGCCGACTCCGTCACGGTGAAAAACGTCAAAGGCACTGTCAAGATCCAAGCCGACTTCCCGGATTCGGGCAACTTCTTTGCAATCAACAATATACGGGAATGGATGTCCGAGCAGTTGGGCGGCACGTACGAAGGAACCCTGGAGGATGGCGCCAAAATGCTGGAACACTACAAAAACGTCATTTTGACGGATTTCAAACAGAACATCATCCCCGACATGCCACCGGTGGAGGATATGGGATGCTATAAGGACATCAAGTTCACCAAATTACACGAGACCGATCGTTATGTCTCCTACCTCTACACGCAGGAAGGCTACGCCGGCGGTGCCCACGGCTGGTACCTGATGCAGGGACAGACCTTCCGCAAGTCCGACGGCCGCCGTATCGACTACGACATTTTCCGCGAGGAATCGATGGACGAGCTTACCGAATTGATCAAGGACAATATCTTCTCCCAGTATTTCGAGTCGGATGCCAAGGAGATGGAGAACTTGCTGACGATGGAGAACAACGATCTCTTCCCGCTGCCGCAGGCCGCGCCCATTTTCCGCGAGGACGGCGTGGAATTCGTCTATCAGCAGTATGAGATCGCCTGCTATGCGGCCGGAATGCCCGCGTGCGTGATCTCCTACGACCTGCTCGAACCATTCCTCACCCAGGCCGGCAAATGGCTGGTGAACACGGGACACGTGGCGGAAAACTAATTCGTCATGAAAATGGAGGGAATTAATTAGAATTTCCCTTTCAAATGTCTCACTAAAAACGATAAAATGATGAAAGCCAATAGGTTCTGGTTTCTTACCGTTTTTTTATTAGTGTCAGGTATAATGCTTCTTTCTTCTTGCATAAGAGAACCCATCGAGGAGCCCGATGATAACCCACCTGCGAACCCGTCTGGCGGAAACGACGATAACACCGACACCACGGCGGTGTTTCTTACCACAGGAACCGTGATCCACAATGCGGTTACGGACTTCGACGGTAATCACTATGATGCGGTGGTTATCGGCAACCAAGTGTGGATGGCAGAAAATCTGAACACCACCCATTATGCCAACGGGGATGAAATTCCGCTGACAGAAGGGTATTCCATTTCATACTTCACCACCACCGAGCCTTTCCGATATGTTCCAGATGCTGGAACGGCAGATGTCGAAGTTTACGGCTACCTTTACAACTGGAATGCGGTAATGAATGGAGAAATTAGCAGCGACGGGAATCCCAGCGGTGTGCAAGGAATCTGCCCGAACGGCTGGCATGTCCCAAGCGATGCGGAATGGAACGAATTTGTGGATACTATTAGCAGCCACCCCGAATATGTGGTGGGCGATGACATCCGTTATATAGACAAAGCTATTGCTTCGACAACATGCTGGAAATCAAGCTCCTACATCTATTCCGTTGGAAATAACCAAAGTTTGAACAACGCCACGCATTTTGGCTTGATGCCCGCAGGATCGGTATATGGAGGATCTCCCAGCGGATGCGGTTTGGGTTATTTCGCACTTGTGTGGAGTTGCACCGAGTACAAAGACAATCCGGAGAAGGCATGGCACCGTTATATCAACAATCAAAGCTCCAGGGCATTCCACGTCGATGGCAAAGTTTCCAAAGCTGAAGGGTTGAGCGTTCGCTGTCTTCGCGACACGAAGGCAAACGAATAAGCACCTCGTTACAATGTTCAGAAAAGCGCGGGAACCCCAAAGGTTTCCGCGCTTTTCCGCATTTCCGCAAAAGTTTCTGCAATCTATTTCAGATTCGTGTCGAACCAATCGATGAAGTTGCGGTGCCACAGCAGACTGTTCTGCGGTTTGAGCACCCAGTGGGTTTCGTCCGGGAAATAGAGGTAACGGCTCGGGATGTGGCGCATCTGCGCGGCATTGTAGGCCGCCATGCCCTCGGAAGCCACGATGCGGAAGTCGAACTCGCTGTGGATCACGCAAATCGGGGTGTTCCACTTATCCACAAACAGGTGCGGGGAGTTGGCGTAGCTCTTCTTGACCTGCGGATTGTTCCAATCCCAGTAAGGACCGCCGATGTCCCAGTTGTCGAACCACATCTCTTCGGTCTCCAAATATTGCTGCTCGAAGTTGAACATGCCGTTGTGAGCCAGGAAAGCCTTGAAACGACGGCCTTCGTTATAGCCTTTCACGTCGTGGTTATGGCCGGCGAGCCAATAGACGCTGTAGCCGCCGAAGCTGGCACCGCATGCGCCAAGTCTCTCTTTGTCAATTTGTTTCACGCTGTCGGCGAAGAAGTCCGCCGCCCGCATGTAGTCTTGCATGCACAAGCCGCCGTAGTCGCCGCTGATCTCCTCGGTCCACGCTTGGCCGAAGCCCACAGTGCCGCGACGGTTGGGGGCGATGATGAAGTATTCCGCGCCGCTCATCACCATGAAATTCCAGCGCGTGCTCCAGAACTGGCCCACCTCGGATTGCGGACCGCCTTCGCAGTAAAGCAACGCCGGATAAGTCTTCGTGCTGTCGTAGTTGTACGGATAGATCAGCCACGTGAGCATGTCCTTGCCATCGACGGTCTTGATCCAGTGCTCCTCAACCTTGCCCATACGCACTTGCGAGAGGATGTCGTCGTTGATGGAGGAAATCTTCTTGCCCTCGCCCTTGTTGTCGGTCAGGTTATAGACGTAAATCTCTGACGGATACTGCATGGACACTTGGTCAGCGTAGAGTTTACCCTTCGACAGTTCGAAACTGTGCACATCGTGGTAACCGTAGGAAATCTGACGGAACTCCTTGGTCTCGCGGTTGCAGGCGAAGATTTGGTCAGTGCCGCGGTAATAGACCACGCCGAGGATCTCCTTGTCGTCGTCCGTCCAGCTGATGCCGGTGAAATAGTAGTCGAAATTCTCCGACATATTGGTGCGTTCGCCGGTTTCGAGGTTCAACACCATCAGGCGAATCAGGTCGCTCTCGTAACCGTCGCGCTCCATGCTCTCCCAAGCGATGTACTTGCCGTTGTGGCTAAACACGGGGTTCTGGTCGTAGCCCATGATACCCTCGCTGAGATTTGTGGTCGTTTTCTTCTCAATATCGTACAGGAAAATGTCGCTGTTGGTGGAATGCGCGTAGTCGTAACCCGTCTTCTTGCGGCAGGTGTAGGCGATTTTCTTGCTGTCGGGGCTGTAGTTGAACTGCTCCACCCCACCCCACGGGCGCATCGGGCACTCGAAAGTGCTGTCGATGAGGCACACGGCGTGTTCGACGTCCACCCTGTCAACGAATTCAGCAAGGAAAATCTGCGGGTATTCATCGACCCAGTTGTCCCAGTGGCGGTACATGAGGTCCTCGTTGATGCGGCCAGTGGTCTTGTCGAGACCGGCGTACAGCTTGTCGAGGTGGCTGGGGCGCACCACGGGTTTGGTGGTGATGAAGACGATGGACTTGCCGTCGGGAGCGAGTTTGAAGCCCTCGAATCCGCGTTCGTGGGTGGCGAGCGTCTTTTCCCTGCCATCCTTCACGGCCATGGAGAGGATTTCATTGTCACGACAGAACATCAGTGTCGCGTCATCTTTCCACACAAGGTTGAACTCGGAAGCCGCCGTCGTGGTGAGGCGCACCACGTTCTTTCCTCCGGAAGTCATGAGGTAGATTTCGGCGTTGCCCTTGTTCTGCTCCATGTCGTAATAGGTCACCGTGTAGGCGATCTGGGAACCGTCGGGGGAGACGGCTTTCTCGCCCATCTTGCCGAGCGCCCACATCACCTCGGGGGTGAAACGGCCGTCCTGGACCTGGATTTTAGGTTTCCCTATTACCTTTTCGACTTTTTCGCCAGACTGATTCGGCTTTTGGCTGCAGGCACACATCAATGCCAACAGAGCCGTTGCGATAAAAAATTTTTTCATATTAAAGATTATTGATTTATTCGCAGCAAACGCAAACACCTATGAGACAGGCATTTCGTTGAAGAGATCCATACCACGCTCGGTCAACGCAGGGGTCAGGACATAACGCAACATATCCGGATATTGGTCATGTTCGGCCTCCATGAAGAACAAGTTATTCAAGAGAAAAGTGATGTAAATCTCGTTGTTCAACATCTCGTTAATATGGAAACTTTGTTTTCCTTTCTCTAAAATCGAGTACAAAGTGGAGTAAAAAAAGGAATCTTTTTCGAGGAACTTTCGACTGTCTCGCGTGTACTTGAAGAAATGAGGCTCTTCGCAACGAGAACGACCCATACTGTACAACGTCATGATAAGAATCTCAATACTGTGATTGCAGTGCAACATCATCTGCTCCCATTTGCGACGACACAGCTGTTGCCAAAACTGCCATGCTATCTCAATGGAATGAGATTTCGTACCATAACGGTTAAAAAACGTTTTGTGACAAATATGCATTTTCTGCACTATTTGCTCGGTGGAATTCTGAAAACCATTTTCCGAATAATAGTCGAATAAATCCTGTTTTTTTAAGTCAGTAAGAGACATAGTTTAGCGTTTTAATTGTTAGGGCGCAAAAATACAAAAATATTATTTTAAATGGTCGCAAATCGATTTTTCCGTCAATTGCTTATTGTCAGCCGTTTTTACCACGCTCCCGTCCTTCAAAAACAGGTATTTCGGGAACAGTCCGTTGTTCACATTTATCGCCGTGATCCCGTCAATCTGGACAGACCGGAACTGTTCCGTCTTGGTTTCAGTCTTGAACTGTTTCACCGAGGTGCTGTCACCCCACACGAAAAGCAAAACCCGGCTGCTGTCAATCTGGTTATGGGTCACAATCTCCGACATTTTCATGCATCCGCTCTTGCAGTGGGGGCAGAACGAGGAAATCACCGCGACAATGTAATTGCCGTCGTCAATGTGCACATCCTGCATAACAGAATCCGCCATCATTCCATTGAAAGCGGCTTCGTTATAATCAAGATCGTCGGCCCGCGAAAACAAATTATAGACATTGTCTGTGGGGAACAACGCGAACGGCGGCACAATGGCAGCCACGAAAGAAAGAGCCAATGCCAGTTTCCGCCACCTGAACTGGTAATCCTCTTCCTTGCGGACAAATAGCAGGAGGGCAATCGTCACCAGATTCTTGACCAAGGAAAGCGAAGGACGCAACTGCACCAAATCCCCCATACAGTGGCAGTTGCTGTCATCCCGGAACAAGATGACATAAACCAACAAAAAGGAGAATCCCACGAGCATAAGCAGCGTCAGCCACCACGCCCACTTGTATTTCACCTTGATAATCAACAACACACCGGCAAGCAGTTCGCACGCAATGACGCAACGAGCCGCCAAGCCGCTCAACGGGAAACTTAACAGGTTGAAACTGTAAATATAAATCTCGAAATTTTCGATGGAAAGCAGCTTTAATATGGCGGAAACAATAAAAAAGAGCCCGATACCGACACGGACAATGATTTTCAAGATATTGATTAGCTTATCCATAATGTTGTTATTAAACTGTATTTCAATATTTTACGTTAAAACAAAACTTTTTACGACCGTGCCCCCTATCCCACGATTCCTTTAGGAATGGAATCTATCAGCTTCTTCGTGTATTCCGTCTGAGGATTTGCGCAAAGGGCGTCTGCCTCTCCGGATTCCACGATGACTCCTTGTTGCATGACCGCGATACGGTCGGCCATGAACTTCACCACCGAGAGATCGTGGGAAATGAAGATATACGTGAAATGGTATTCGGCCTTCAACTCGTTGAGCAGGTTCAAGACCTGCGCCTGCACGGACACATCGAGCGCGGAGACCGACTCGTCGCAGATGATGAACCTCGGGTTCACCGCCAACGCACGGGCGATGGAGATGCGCTGTCGCTGACCGCCGGAAAACTCGTGCGGATAACGGTAAAAATGTGATTCATTGAGGCTTACACGTTCCAACAGCTCTATCACCTTGTTTTTCCGTGCTTTATCGTTTTGCAGGATGCCGTGCACTTTCATCGGCTCCATCAACGCTTCACCGATTGTAAGCCTCTGATTCAACGAAGAATACGGGTCCTGCAAGATAATCTGCAAATCCTTGCGCAACTTCCGCATCTCCGAGACCGGAAGCCCCACAATATCCTTTCCTTGGTAAAAGACGTTCCCCGACGTGGGCTCAATCAGGCGGAGCATGGAACGACCCAACGTGGTCTTGCCGCAGCCCGACTCGCCAACCAGTCCCAGCGTCTCGCCCTCGTATATGTCGAGGTTGACATCGTGAAGCGCATGGTAGTATTTCTGCTTCTCGAACAGCTTCCGCTTGCGCACCTTATACACCTTGTTCAAGTTTTTGACAGTCAATATTTTATCGCCAGAATACAAAATCTGATGCGCGGCTTTGCGTTCCTCCGGCGCGACAGTCAGTTTATCCACAATCTGCTGCATATCCGCCGCTTCACTCCCTTCAAAATCAGACACTTGCGGTAATTTACGCAAGCGGGTGGTCATGGACGGTCGACAGGCGATAAGCTGTTTTGTATAAGCGTTTTTCGGGTTCAGAAAGATATCGCGGACGTTGTTCTCTTCCACAATCTCTCCTTTGTACATGACAATGGTGCGGTCGGCAATTTCGGCCATCACTCCCAAATCGTGGGTGATGAACAGCACGCTCATGCCATGTTTTTGCTGCAAACTGCGGATAAGTTCCAAAATGTTTTTCTGGATGGTGACATCCAGCGCCGTGGTCGGCTCGTCCGCGATGAGCAGCTTGGGTTGGCAACTCATGGCCATGGCGATCATGATACGCTGCTTCTGGCCGCCGGAAAGTTCATGCGGATAAGAATCGAAGATCTGGGTCGGCCGGGGCAGGCGCACCTCGTCAAAAAGACTGAGAACCTGTTCTTTGGCCTCCTTTTCCGAAACTTTTTTGTGAAGGTGAATCTGCTCGGTGATTTGCTCCCCGCAACGGAGGACGGGATTCAGCGAGGTCATCGGTTCTTGGAAAACCATACCGATTTGATTGCCCCTAAGTGACTGCATGACAGCATCATCCGCCGCCAAGACATCAATCGAAGGCTTGTCGGCGCACGGACGGAAATAGATATGGCCGGATGGATACCGGGCGATTTTCGGGTTCAGCAGCCGCATGACGGAGAGCGCCGTCACCGACTTCCCAGAGCCCGACTCCCCGACAATACCCAACGTTTCCCCTTCGTTCAAGGAGAAACTGATATGGTGCAAAATAGGATTCCACTGGGAATCGCGGCACAAATCCAGCGACAAATCGTCTATTTGGAGCAACGGATTCACCGCATCAGAGTTCATCGGTTTGCGGTTATGAAACTGCCGCTTATTTTTTCTTTTCCTGCAGTTTCGTGTCGATGTCCAACGTGGCGTGCGGGACGATTCTCAGGCGCTCCTTGGGAATAAGTTTCCCGGTGATGCGGTCCACGCCGTACGTTTTGTTCTCGATACGCACCAAAGCGGCCTCCAGATTGGAGATGTATTTCACCAAACGTGCCATCAGGCGGCCATTCTCCTCTTTGGAAAGCACCTGGTTGCCTTCTTCCAGATTCTTGAATGTGGGCGCCGTATCCTTCGTGTCATTTCCAACTCCGCTGTAGGCTTCCTGATACACTTCAAGGTTCTTTTTGGCATCTTCTATCTTTTTTTCTATCAAGGCTCTGAATTCTTCCAAGTCCTCGTCAGAATAACGGTTTACAACGACTTCACTCATAATGGTTTTGTTTGTTTTTGTTAGATGAAAATGAACGTGCAAAGATATAATTTTTTCATACCAAAAAGCGTGTTTTCCCCAAGTTTTTCCAAACAGACTTAAAAACAGACGACTTTTTTGACAATTTTCTGCCCCTTATCGTTCTGAAAACGCACTAAATACGCACCTTTCCCGTATTTGAACGGGTAACTGAAACGATGCGTCCCTTCGTCCAAATCCTCCTCGAAACGGGCGATTCGCCGCCCATCCATCGAATAGATCTCAATGTTGTAACGTCCCGCCTCCATGCTCTGCATATCCACCTGCAGTGTTTCTCGGACGGGATTGGTCACCCGGACGAAAAAGTCGGGATTCCGGTCCGCCACACCGACATGTGCGTCTATGGTCATGTCCATGATCACCGGCAGATGATCCGACTGCAGGTAAAGGGCATTGGCCACGTTGGGGGGGATTGAATAGTTGGTGGGCGAAACGATGGAACCGTTGAACCTCGCACCATCCTGACCCAGCGCATGATACGATCCTTCCACAATGTGCATGCGGTCACTCCCGAAATAGATGTACGGCGAAACGAGGATAATGTCAAAACGATCGTCCAAACCACCCGTGGAAAAGCAGTATTCCGCCTGCGTGCGCGTGGATTGCGTGTGCAACGACGAGAACTGCGAACTGTTGTGCCAATAACCGGGACTGTTCGCGGGATCGTAGAATCGGTACAGACTGTTTGAATATTCCGTAAGTTCCTGATAAGCAGCCTCATTGCTGGAATAAAGGTTGAAATCCCCTGAAAACGTGTAGTTTCCGGGCAAACCGGAATTGGCAATACGGTTCATCAACTTCTGGGTCTGCGCGAAACGGGCGTTCTCGTTGGTTGTCCCGGTCCCCGCCTTGAGATGCGCAATCCAAAAGGTCGTGAAAATGGTGTCCCCGCTGGAGAGATTATCGGCATTATAGTAAAAAGTGTATCCGTTAATATCTCTGTATGAGGTGGTTATGTTCGTAGATTTATACAAGACGAGCTTGCGTGAATCGTAGTAGATCATGTTGGCGATGGTGCCGCCCGACTGGTTGGTGAGCGGTCCCCGACGGTAATAGTCGATGCCGTCGGTGTTGATGGCATTGTTGAGCAGACGGTCGGCGTACTGGGTCTGGGAGCCGATCTCGCACACGCAAAACACAGTTGGCCGCACATACTGGAATATGGTTTTGATATGGAGATCCTTGTTGTCCAGATTGTTCGTCATACTGTTGCAGTCGGAAACGCCCGATGTGTTCGTATAATACATCAGGTTGTACTGCATCATCCGTATGGTGTCCTGCGCGCAAACACGCGACAAGGCTGCCGTTGTGATAAACACCGACAGCCACACCCTAAGGAACTTTATATGCCTGCATCTCCGAAAACCCACAATCACAAACTGCTAACTAACTATTTGTGTTTCAAATAGTACGATGCGCCCAACTTGACATTCTTCTTGACTGCGTTGGACGAGTACGTGGCACCCGAAACGGCATCCACCTCAGCGGTGGCCGCCTGTTTCACCGTCATGCCGTTCCATTTGTTCAGCAGATTTTCCTGCACGCGCGCGAAAAACCCGGGAGTCTCCTCGTTGGGCAACGCCTCGATTTTCTGGATTTTGTCATCCTTAATGTAAACTTTCAACGGGGTGGGACCGTTGTAGCCTTGAACATCCGCGGACAACTTGGTGGTGTTCACGATGTAAACGCCATCCTTCTTGGTCATAACGTCGTCACCTGTAGTGGCCGCGACTAACACCAACGCCGCCACCGCAACGACAACAACACCTAACAATGCAATAATCTTTTTCTTCATATTCTATTTTTTATTTGTCAAAGAGTCTAAGTCTAAGTTTAAGTCTAAGTCTAAGTTTAAGTTTAAGTCTAAGTTTAAGTCTAAGTCATAGTCATCAATTCAAGGCGGCAAAGATACGTATTTTTCCGAGAAAACCCTTTATTTTCCCAACAGCGCATAAAACATCTCCGCTCCCGTCTCTACAATCTCGTCAGGGAAGTCGAAGTCGGGGTGGTGCAGGGGCGGTTGCGACGTGCCGGAGCCGAGGCCGAACAGCGCGCCCGGATAGTGCTGCGTGAAGAGGCCGAAATCCTCGCCCCAGAAGAAAGGTATCGGTTTTTCTTGATAGGTAAGATTCAGATTGTCAGCGCATTCTTTAATGGCATTGACCGCATTCTCCGCATTGTTGGAGGCAGCGAAATATTCTACCCAGCGGATGTCGCATTTCAGGTTTTCGGAGGCCGCTTCGGCTTTGGCTTTGTTTTCGATTTCGGAGATAATCTGCTGGAGATGAGCGTCTTCGCGGGTGCGGATGGTGAAACGAAGCACTCCGTCCCCAGCGGCCACCCCGTAGGCTTGGCTGCCGACCCGGAACTCGATGAGGGTGGCCACACAGAAGTCGTCGCGCTGCACATCCCGCTGGTTCAGTGAGAGCACAAAGTCGGTAAGCCGTTGCGCGGCGGAGAACGGAGACACGGCATTCCACGGTTCCGCAGCATGGGCGGTCTTGCCCGTCAGCACGATGTCGCAGCTGATGACAGAACAGGTGAAACTGCCTGGCCGGCAGATGATTGTGCCAGCAGGTTCGGCGGGAATGTTATGCAGGGCGTAAGCGCAATCGATGTTGTAAGATTGCAGGATCCCGCTGTCGAGAATCTGTTTCGCGCCCTCGCCGGTCTCTTCGGCGCCCTGGAAGAGCAGCAGCACCTTTCCCGACGGCAGCGGTTTCTCGTGCACCATCTCCGCCACGCGCAGCATGATCGTGCTGTGTCCGTCGTGCCCGCACTTGTGTGAAACACCCTCGGTTTCAGACTTATACGGTAGATTCAGTGTCTCGTTGACCCGCACCGCGTCCATGTCGGCACGGAGCAGCACGGTCTTCCCGCCGCCCCCGAAATCGAACTCCGCCAGCAGGTGATTTCCTTTCGGAAACGTGAAGATTTTGCTTGGCTGGAACTGCTCCAGTCGCTGACGGATGTATGCGGAAGTCTTCACTTCCTCGTTGGAAGCCTCGGCCATGCGATGTAATTGGTGACGTATCTCTTTGCAATCCATAATGTTACAATCTACAATTGGAGAATGCAAAGGTATATTTTTTTGCAATTGGCTGTTATCTATTAGCTTTTGGCTTGGAATTCGGAATCTCCGAGATTTGCGGGGAATGGAGTATTCTGGCATAAAAAATTTGTGGGGAATGGAAATTTTTCGCCGATGGCTAAAGCATCAATACAGCTGTTATAGGGACGAAGAGGCTTTTTCCATTTTTTCATACGATTTCACAAATCTTCCTTTTGAGAATAAGAGGAAACGATGGTGGGAAACACTTTCTTTTTGGTTGTCCGGGATAAGTTCCGACAGAAACCGCTTCATATAGGAATTGCAGTAACTTGTCTTATAATAGAACTCGTTGATACTCAACATGGGATTGGACAAGTGTTCATTCTGCAGGAATGCGTCAGTGTAATACTCGGTTAAAACGTAAAGCTGAAGATTTGCTTTGTCACAATCATCCTGGATGGTACTTAAAGGAATGCAAACGCTGCTCGAACAATGTGGCGACCACAGGTAAAGTAACGTGTTTTCATGCTTCTTCAACAAAACTGACAGTTGGTCGGCGGTAATGGCCATGATTCTTCCATCATTGTGGTCAGGAATTTCATCGACTGAACTCACAAAGCAGATTTTATGCTGTTCCTCAGCGGTTAGACGTTTATAACCGCTATTGAACCCTGGCGTATGAACGATGGCACAAGATTGGATTGTCACGGCAACAAGAAGATACAGTAGGAACTTTTTCATCGGATAAGTTTGTGTAATTCAGGAGGATGTAACGCGTGCTGGCTTGGGAATATTGTAAGTTGAAAACATCAGAACTCGTACCCCACACCCAAATTGGCAAATCCCTTGATACCAGCACCCAACTCAAAGCTGCCGAACCAGTGTTTTGCGCCGGCTTTCAACCCGAAGGCGGTCAACTGGAACGCGGAGAACATTCTGATATATTCAGCAGTTATCGACTGGATAAGACAATCATCATCTCTGTATTCTCGTCCATATTTAATATACAAGCCCACGGAAAGCCCAGAGTAAAGGGTCAGATGCGGGCGGTTGAGGTAGGAGAATCGCAGAGAGGGCATTATCAGGAAATGATGCTCCTTATATTGCCACGTGGGATTCTCTGGCATTCCAACATCCCCGACATTGCCTTTTTCTTTATAAAAATTATAACCTGTCGTAAGGCCTAACCAAAACCATTTTGAGGCGCGGTAATGATAGTCCAAGGAGAATACGGGAGTGAATATTTGCTTTGTGGGCAAAACACCTTCTATCGGCTCTCCCAAAATAGGAGAAGCAAACAATTCCCTCAGGTAGGTAAAGCCCAAAGGATCGCTCACCCCTAACCGAAACTCGTGACGATAAAATGACTTGTCATCGTTCCAGTGCGGCTGTGCCTGCTTGAGAGCCCGCATCTTGCTGAAACCATGGAGATAGGCGATTTGGAAATAGAGGTAGTGGTTTCGCTGAAACATGTACTGCTTTCCGTCATACTGGTGATGGCTAACATATCCTTGAGCAAAATCTGTTGTGGCAACATCCAATCCAACCCAAAAACGAAGGTAATTCCGACTGGGTAATTGAAAATATACCCCAACATCGGTCATTATATCAGCATAAAAAACATTTCTGTTGTAAACAAAGTTTTGATAACCTATTTGCTGAAAATCATCTGAATAATCACTGGATTCATTACTCCCTCTCGAGGCATCAAAACCATAGAGAAAAGTTCTCCAAGGCATCCGAATCTGAGTACCAACGTTTGCCGTTATCCATAATTTGTCAGCGAGAGGATAATGGAATTCAAACTTAAGAGGCATTGAGACACCAAAATAATCTTTAAGGCCTACCATGGATAATCCTTGAATTCCTAAATCCAAAGCAGCGGATACCCCGAAATAATCCGCAAAGTGATAGGAGAATTCCAATCCAACGCGTCCTCCCAATCGGGGCTGAGTGTAGTTTTTTTTACCCGTAGTTACGTCAATCAACTCTATAGGATGTACAATCTCCGCCTCTGCCGTATAACCGAAGTGAAATCCGTTGAAAGGGCTATCGCGAAGAACCGACTCTGTCTTGATGTGAGGCGAGCCCGCGGGTTGCGTTGTTTCCGTTTGTGCGGGCGCGAGGGAGTTCAACCCCAAAAGCATGAGCCCCGCCAATCCGTATTTTTTGATGCTGTCCATAGTAGAAACGTTTTGCTGTTCATACTGTATGACGCGATTTTCCAAAAAGGTAACGGTCTGCGCCCACAATTTTTCCAACGAATCGGGCGACGTCTGCCCATCAACACCGTTCAGCTCGTAAAACAGCTGCTTGAATTCCTCGCTGTGGATGTAATCGGCGATGATAATGGTGTCCTGCACGCGCACCGTGTCGCGCACATAGACGGTGTCGCGCACCACATGCCGCTTCACCACATACATGGTGTCTGTGGTTTGCGCGAAGACACTTCCTACAATACTGAATAACAATAGGATAAACGTGATAACAGTCTGTTTTCTCATGGCTTTTGCATTAAATAGACCGTGTCTTTCACTATTGCGGTGTCACGGACCACCACCGTGTCGTTCACTACAATCTCTTTGGTGACGACGATGATTTGGGGTTTGGTTGCCGACTCTTGTTGTTTCACTGGCGCAGTCGCTTCGGATAGCTTGGTTGTCAAGCTGGGCTCTGCTTGCAAACTGTTCTCGGTGATAGTGTCGGCTGGAAGGCTTACTGGTGATTCAGCGGGTGAGACAGGCTCTTGCAACGGATTGTTATCCAGTGCAGTACGACAAACCTGCCAGAAGCAAACTCCGCCGACAATCCCCGCGATGGTCGCGGTGGCTAATGCCGCGCGGTGCGTTGCCACAAAGACACCCGGACTGGATGGTGCCTCCGCGGCTGCCTGCCGTATCTGCGTGGTAGTGAGCGGCTTCGCAGGCACGTAGGTCAGTTCGGAAAGCCCGTTCCGGAACATCTGGTCGGTGCGGGCGGCCTCGGAATGCTGTAATAAGAATAGTAGTATCATGACAAAAACTCCCTTTTTGCGTTTTTCTTTCTCTTGAGCCATTTGGGTGAGCAGCTGCCGCAGCCGTTTGCGGGCGCGGTAGAGCGTCTCCTTGGAGCTGGCGATGGAGATGTTCAGCAGGTCGGCAATGTAGGCATGTGACTGTTTGTCAATGACATAGAGATTAAAGACGGTGCGTTGCGGAACTGGCAGCTGTTGCACCGCTTCGAGCAGTTCCTCTTGCGTGAAGTCCATCTCCCAAATGGATGTCTCCTCGGGGGCGACATCCGGTGTCTCCTCCTCCACAATCGGCACGGTATCCATGCTTTGCCGCAGGTGCTGAATGGCGTGGTTCACGGTGATGCGCATCAACCAGGCCTCGAAGCGGCCGGTGGCGCGGTAGGTGTCGGAGCGCTCCATCGCTTTGAGGAATGCCTCGTGCGCCAAATCCTCCGCCAACGCCAAGTCATTGACATAGCGGTGACAAGCGCCGATCATCCGTCCGATGTTAGCCGCATACATCCTTTCCCAAAATGCTGCATTCTCCATTTTTTCGCCTTGTTCATGATGATGACGCAAAAATAGCAAAAGGTAACACTCGCAAAGAAAATTTTTTTCGTTGCAGGTTGTGGGGATTAATCTCCGCAGATCGCGAGGTGGTTTTATTGGCTTGCCTCCTGCTTGCGTTCCAATTCCTCCAAACGTTCCTTCAACGCGCGGATTTCTTCGTCATTCTCCCGTTTCACCGTGTGCTTGAACTTGAACAGCGCCAAGTTCAACTCAAAGGAGGTCTCGCTGCTCTGGACCGGCATCACATCCGTCAGCAAGTCTTCCACCAACTGACCGCCGCGCTGCAGCAACGTCTTCTGCTCCGCGGAGTTTTCCTCTTGCTGCGGAATTTGCGTTATCACCCGAGAAAGCTCCTTCAGTTTCGCATACGCCTCCACGATAGCGATGGTGGTCTCCACCGCCTGCGGACTTTTCAGAATGGTCGCCAACATGTAGAGACCTTTTTCGGTGAAGGCCTTGGGAGGGTATTTTGAGTGTTGTCCCCGACCAAGATTCTTTAAGGTCAAAATTTTTGACCTTAAAAATTGTGTCTCTTCGTTTGACAGTTCCCAAATATATCCTTGCGGAAATTTCTCGGGATTGTTCCTCACCGCTTGGTTGATTTCCTTTGTCTGTACACCGTACAGTTCCGCCACGTCGGAGTCCAATATCACCTGCTGGTCTCTGAGGGTGATAATTTTGTTTTCAACTTCTATAATGTTCGTCATAACACTTTATTTTGATGATTAGTAAATGATATTTCCGTCTGCAAATATACAACGGAAACGAGCCCTTGTCAAGGGTTTTGTGAAATTTTTTTATCCTTGAAAATCAATAAATTGAAAACTAATTTTAACTATCCCGTCTTGATTAGTTAATTTTTCAGGTCGGATTTCGCAGGATTTCGGGAAGAGATCGCGAGAACTGTATCTCCGCGGATCACGGGGATCACGAGGAATCAAACGGATGGATTCAGCTCAACCGTTAATCCCATGGCGGCAGCAATACGATAAAGTGTTGAAACAGATGGGATTATAAGACCTCGTTCCACCCGCGACACATAACTCTTGTCAACACCGATCCTTTCGGCAAGTTCCTGCTGGGTCAAGCCCGCGTTTTTTCTTGCATCTAGAAGAATTTGCGCGTTATATTCCTCCCACGCCTTGTCTTCCGCTAATTTTCGGCTTTCTGAGCCCTTGGGACCAAAATCCCGTTCAAGTTCCGCGCTTACATCATATAATACCTCGTTGTTTTGCATTTCGATATTCCTCCCTGATTTTTAATGCTTTATCTATTTCCTTTTTAGGCGTTTTCCTTGATTTTTTGGTAAAACAATTGAACAAAACGATCATAGTATTCCCATCATATATAAAGAATAAGCGAAACTCTTTATTCTCGCATGTAACACGAAATTCGAACAATCCGTCTCGAATATATCCAATATAGTGTTTGGGGATCTTATCTTCTGTTTCAAAGAGCAACAACGCACGTTTTATCTTATTTTGTTCAATATCAGTTAATTTGGACATAAAATCGCGATAATAGTTCTTATACGCAACAATCTTCATCACCGGATGCAAAATTACAAAAATTGTATTATAATACAACTTCTAAAATCTCTCAAATATTTTTGAATCACGCTTGATCACCCACCGATTACAGATTCGCTCTCAAAACGGTCTTCTCACGTCCTGCGGACTTTTCAGAATTGCCTCCAGCATATAGAGGATTTGCCAATATCACCTGCTGGTCTCTGAGGGCGATAATCTTGTTTTCAACTTCTATAATGTTCGTCATAACACTTTATTTTGGTGATTGAATGATGATATTTTCGTCTGCAAATATACAACGAAAACGAACTTTTGTCAAGGGTTTTGTGAAATTTTTTCGTCCTTGACAATCAATAAGTTGAAAAATAATTTTAACTATTCAATCTTGATTAGTTAATTTTTCAGGTCGGATTTCGCGGGATTTCGGGGAGAGATCGCGAGAACTGTATCTCCGCGGATCACGGGGATCACGAGGAAATAGATATGCGAATGCTTTGTATATTTCTTTTTCAGGCGTTTTCAGCCCTTCAATGCCAATAACCTATAACCCATAACCATTAATGATGATACGGCTCCCCCTTCAGGATCGTACACGCCCGGTAGAGTTGTTCGGCGAAGATCAGACGCACCATGATGTGCGGGAAAGTGAGCTTCGAGAGGGCCAACTGCGCGTTCTGGCGGGCATAGACGGCCTCGGAGAAACCGTACGCGCCGCCGATGACGAACGTCAGCGTCTTCAATCCCGAGTTGGCGCGCTGCTGGATGAACTCCGCGAACTGCACCGAAGTCTTCTCCTTGCCGCGCTCGTCCCACAACACCACGTATTCGTCCGACTCTATCTTCTTGAGAATCAGCTCTCCCTCGCGTTTCTTCTGCTCCTCCACTGGCATGGACTTGGCATTCTTCAAATACGGAATCGCCACCATCTCGTACGGAAAATAGGCGGAAATCCTGCCCGCATAGTACTTGATGGCCTCATCGAAGATGTCGCCGTCAGGTTTGCCGATCCATATCAGTTTCACTCTCATACTTCGTGTTTTTTACTTCGTGTTGGTGACTTCGTGTTGGTGACTTCGTGTTTATGACTTCGTGTTTATGAGTAAATGTTAACAGCCGAAGGCTAACCAACAGCCGAAGGCTAACTAACAGCCGAAGGCTCTCCAACAGCCGAAGGCTCTCCAACAGCCGAAGGCTCTCCAACAGCCGAAGGCTATCCAACAGCCGAAGGCTCTCCAACAGCCGAAGGCTTACTCCTCCAACGTTATCGGGAACAATATGTTGTTGTTCAGCATACATTGGGCGCAAACGTTGAGTTCACCCTGGAGGCGGTGCTGCACCATGTTGCCGAGACGGTCGCGCAACGCTTCGATGGTCACGTTCTGCACGATTTCGTTGGCGAAGGCGAACATGAGCAGACGGTTGGCCGCCGCTTCGCCGATGCCGCGAGTGCGCAGATAGTACAATGCCTCTTCGTCCAGCTGCCCCACCGTCGCACCGTGACTGCACTGCACATCGTCGGCGTAGATTTCCAAGAACGGCTTCGTGGTGACATGCGCCTTGTCGGTCAGCAGCAGGTTCTTGTTGGTCTGGAAGGCCACCGTACGCTGCGAATCTTGTGCCACGAGGATGTGCCCGTGGAAATTCGCGGAAGCCTCATCGTCCATAATGCCCTTGTAAAGCTGGTAGCTCTTGCAGTCTGGCGCGGCATGGTTGATGAAGATGTGGTTATCGCAAACCTGCTCTTTGTCAACGAGATACAAGCCATACAGCTTGGCTTCCGCCATCGGCTCGTTGAGATTGACGTGGAAGGTGTTGCAAATGTAGCCCGCGTTGAACGTGATGGCCGTGGAGGTGAAGGTCGAATAGCTCTGCTGATGCACGAACACGTGGTTCAGCAGCATGGAAGCCGCATCCTTGTTCTCGGTTTTGTAGTAATGCAGGTGCGCATTCTCGCCCAAGTAAATCTCCGAAACGATATTCGAGAAGGAGGATTCCTTTTGGATGGAGTCATCGCACTGGATAACAGAGAGTTCGGTGTTCTTTCCCAACACGATGAGGTGACGGTTGTTGACTAACAACGGATCAGTGGTGTTCATCAGTGAGACAATCTGCATTGGCTTTTCAACCTTCACATTGTCAGGGATATAGATAAAAGCACCGTCGTTGAAGAGGGCTTCGTTGAGGGCCACCAAACCGTTCTCTTTCTCCAAGTTGGAGTGCGCCAACAGCGGCAGCACTAAGTCGGGATATTGACGGATGGCTGCGAACAGACTGCCCGTGATCACGCCCTGTTCGTCAACAGTAACCTCCTGCTTCTCAGAAATATACCAACCGTTACTAACCGGCAGTACCGTGGGATGCAGATCCTGCACACGACATTGGAAATACTCCGCCAACGGGCGGTACGGATCGGGTTGCAGCTTTTGGATGTAGTCGGTTTTCACCTTCTTGTTCAGCACCGACTGTTGCCAGCCTTGCAAATGCTTGTCGGGCAGCTCTTTCTGCAAGAAGAGGTCCATCGCTTTCCGACGGAGGTCGCGGATGGCCGCTTGCCCGCCGTCAGGATATTGCGCCTGGTTTTCGTTGAAAAGTCCCTGGATGAATTGTGTGAACGCTCTCATAACTTGCCCTGTTCGTATTCTTCCTTAATCCAGTCGTAACCGCGCTCCTCAAGTTCGAGAGCCAGCTCTTTCGGACCCGATTTCACGATTTTGCCATCAAAAAGCACATGCACCACATCGGGGACGATGTAGTCCAACAGTCTCTGGTAGTGGGTGATGACGATGATGGCTTTGTCTTCGCCGCGCAGGTGGTTGATGCCGTTGGCCACCACGCGGAGCGCGTCGAT
>Ga0247611_10003042_pt1 | contig 25634 bp, 19 predicted proteins | sample 177DNAGHGhighgp2_FD_192422 | JGI IMG/M metagenome (GOLD analysis project Ga0247611, IMG submission 192422) | Sheep rumen microbial communities from Palmerston North, Manawatu-Wanganui, New Zealand - 1770 DNA GHGhigh gp2 | ecosystem: Host-associated > Mammals > Digestive system > Stomach > Rumen... | reverse complement strand
TTATTATCAGTTATATTATCTTCTAAACATATATCACAAGTAAACATATTTTATATATTATAAATATGAATAATTTTATATATAAAAATATTTTCAATTTTTGAAAGAAGAATGAAAAAGAGGAATGAAAAAGAATGAAAAAGAGGAATGAAAAAAAGAATGAAAAGAAGAATGAAAAGAAGAATGAAAAAAAGAATGAAAAGAAGAATGAAAAAAAAAGAATGAAAAGAAGAATGAAAAGAAGAATGAAAAAAAGAATGAAAAGAATAATGAAAAAAAAAGAATGAAAAGAAGAATGAAAAAAAAGAATGAAAAGAAGAATGAAAAAAGAATGAAAAAAAGAATGAAAAAAAGAATGAAAAGAAGAATGAAAAAAAGAATGAAAAGAAGAATGAAAAGAAGAATGAAAAAAAGAATGAAAAAAGAATGAAAAAAGAATGAAAAAAGAATGAAAAAAGAATGAAAAAAGAATGAAAAAAGAATGAAAAAAGAATGAAAAAAGAATGAAACAATAAATAAAACATTTATTTATAAAAAATAAATTAATATTGGAAGCAGAATTTATAAAAAATGTATTTTATATTAGACCGCCTTAAAGATTAATAAAAAATAAATTAATATTGGAGGCTGAATTTATAAAAAATGTATTTTATATTAGACCGCCTTAAAGATTAATAAAAAATAAATTAATATTGGAGGCGGAACTTATAAAAATATTTATTTTATATTAGATTGCCTTAAAGATTAATAAAAAATAAATTAATATTGGAGGCGGAATTTATAAAAAATGTATTTTATATTAGACCGCCTTAAATATTAATAAAAAGTATATTAATATTGAAGGCGGAACTTATAAAAAATTTATTTTATATTAGACCGCCTTAAAGATTAATAAAAAATAAATTAATATTGGAGGCGGAATTTATAAAAAATGTATTTTATATTAGACCGCCTTAAAGATTAATAAAAAGTATATTAATATTGGAGGCGGAATTTATAAAAAATATATTTTATATTAGGCCGCCTTAAAGATTAATAAAAGTATATTAATATTAGAGGCGGAACTTATAAAAAATATATTTTATATTAGACCGCCTTAATGAATAATAAAAAGTATATTAATATTGGAGGCGGAATTTATAAAAAATATATTTTATATTAGGTCGCCTTAAAGATTAATAAAAAGTATATTATAATTTTGGCTGGACTTATAAAAATTATTTATTTTTATTTTAAAATATTAATAATCCCTTTCAGAACTTATTAATATTTTAAAAATTTTAAAACTATTTAGGACCTGAAAAGACCTTAAATAGTTTTAAAATTTATCTGTTTTAAAACATTTTTATTTAATTTAATTAATTTGAAAATAACTAATAATATTTAAATTATTAAATGATATTTAACTTATTAGATTAAGAATTATAAAATTAAAATATTGTATAATTTAAAAATAAAAAATAATTCTAAATATTATTTGATTTTTGAAATAAATAATAATAAATCTTTAATAAATCCTGTTAAAAATTTTAATATTTTTTAATTTAAAAATAATTTTAGATTTATTTTTAATAAATTTTATTATTATTATTAAAATAAATTTTTATTAAAATTATGAATTATAATTTAATTTTTAAAATAATATAAATATATAAAAATGTATAAAACTAAAATATCAACATCTACAAAACAAACAACTACACCGACAACACATATTAAAAAAACTAATTACGATAATTTTACATTTTTAAGAAGATCAATTTTATTTTTAACAGAAGAAAATAAGAAATTAAATAATAGAATAGATATGTTAGAAAAAGTAATTGTACAATCAGATTTTTCAGAATTAATTAATATAAATGAATTACAAAATATTAATATTACTAATAGCACTTGTAGTGATATAAATGATAAATCTTTAGATAATTCAATTGTTAATAAAAAATATGTTGATTTATGTATTAAAAATTTAAATAATAATAGTTTATTTAAAAATAATACACCAATTGATATTAATTGTTTAATTAATGATAGTAATTTAAATAATAATAGTAATTTAATAGTAGATGATTTTTTAAAAGAAAAAGAAGAAATAAAACCTGAAAAAGAAGAAATAAAACCTGAAAAAGAAGAAATAAAACCTGAAAAAGAAGAAATAAAACCTGAAAAAGAAGAAATAAAACCTGAAAAAGAAGAAATAAAACCTGAAAAAGAAAAAGTAAAACCTGAAAAAGAAGAAGTAAAACCTGAAAAAGAAAAAGAAACTAACCAAATTTATCAAGATGAAAATAAAGAATTACTACAAGATTTAGCAAATGAACTTATAAAATTACAGCAAGGTATCCAAGATATTCAAAAAATGAATACTTTTGATAATTCTAAAACACTTGAACTAATATTGGCAAATCCTTCAATAATAACACAACATAATATTAATGTTGGTTATAATCCAAAAAATAAATCATCTAAAATTACATTAAATGGAACAAATGGAGATATTTATTGTTCATCAATAAATAAATTATTAGGTAATTTAATCATTGGAAAGAATATTATAATAAATTATAATGGAAATATTAAATGTGGAAATATTGATACTATTGGAGATATAAATATATTAAAAAATTTAAATGTAAGAGAAAATATAAAATGTAATAATAAAATAGTGATTAATCAAGATTGTAATATTAATTGTAATAATATTGAATCATCAAATATTATAAGTAATACTTTAAATATCAAAAATGGTGAAATAACAGAAATTAATAACGAAAACCCAAAATCTATTATTAATATAGAGTATTTAGATAATTATCCTAAAAATTATTATGTTGAAACAATAATTAATAATTTAGAAAATAAAAATTATAATAAAAATGATTTAATACTTTATCAAAATAATGATACTTTAACATTAATGAAATTTAATGGTGAAACTTTTGATAAAGTTAATGTTAAAAATGGTAGTTTATGTATAGTTGAAGATAAACAAGAAATTTATATGAAGTTAAAAGATAAGAATGATAATCAAAATTGGGTTAAGTATTTAATTAATTAAAAATGAATAACAATAAAAATCAATTTTTACTGAAACTAATAATAAAAATATTACTAATTATAACAACGTAAATTTAATAAAAAAATTAATCAAAAAAATTTAGAAAATGATCTTGATGAAAATTAAGAATTAGAATATAATTATGAAAAAATATAAAATGATACTGATTAAATATAAGTGTTTAAAAAGTTTTTTTTTAAAATTTAAATTTTTTTTAAAAAAAATTTAGTTATTTAAAATTAAATAATAAATTCTTGGAAATTTTGTCTCTAATAAATGATTAATATCGTTCAATAGTTTTCATATTAATAGTTTCATTAAGATTTGTATTATTAGTTAAATTATTTAATTTTGTTAAATTTTGAGAATTATTATCATGATTAAATTCACATATATACAAAATAATTATATATAAATTTAAAATCATTATTATAATAAATATATCACATATAACTGAATTCATTTTTAAAAGTAAAATATTTATTATTTTTAATTAAAATTATTAAATAATGAATTATTCATTTTTTAAAGATATTTAATTATATTTTGGTAATACAAAATACAAGATTTTTTCAGGTTTCATCCAAAAATAATTTTCATAAAGAATTAAATAAAAATTCAAGATTTTTTTCAGGTTTCGTCCAAAAATAATTTTCATAAAGAATTAAATAAAAAATACTGATTTTTTTCAGGTTTCATCCAAAAATAATTTTCATTTAAAGAATTAAATAAAAATACTGATTTTTTCAGGTTTCATCCAAAAATAATTTTCATTTAAGAAATTAAATAAAAATACTGATTTTTTCAGGTTTTGTCCAAAAATAATTTTCATTTAAGAAATTAAATAAAAATACTGATTTTTTCAGGTTTTGTCCAAAAATAATTTTTCATTTAAGAAATTAAATAAAAAATACTAATTTTTTCAGGTTTCACCTAAAAATAATTTTCATTTAAAGAATTAAATAAAAATACTGATTTTTTTCAGGTTTCATCCAAAAATAATTTTCATTTAAAGAATTAAATAAAAATACTGATTTTTTTAGGTTTCACTCAATTTTAATAACTTTAATAAATTTTAATTTAATTTACTTTTTTAAAATATTTATTTAAAAAAAAATTATTTTAAAAAATTATTAAAAATAATCTTTCCAAGTTCTTTCTATTTTATCATAAGTATAAGGATGATAATAATATTCATATCCACCTTGTAAAGTATAATATTTATATATTAAATCTGTTATCTCTTTTGGAAAACCTTGATGTATAGCATATTGATATGGGGTTAATCTATGTTTATTATCTTTATTATAAACAAGTTTTAATCCTCTACAAATTAATAGTTTTAGTAATCTAATTTGTGAATTAATTTGAATTGTATTATCGTTATCTTTAATTGTTAATAAGTCATATAATAAAGAATTACTGAAAAATTTAAAATCATAATTAAATTTAGCACCTTTTAAAACAAGATAATAAGCAACATTGTAATCACCTTTTTTTAAAGCTTCACCAATATAAGACTTAGAATAAATATTATCATCTCCATTAATATTAATACCATTTGATAATAAAGCATTTAATAAATAAATATTTTGTTCAGATAAATTTTTGTTAATTAATCCTTCTTTATTCATAAGTTTAATTCCTCTTGTTTCATTTAACATAGCATTTTTAATAATTGTATTTAAGGATAATTTTCTTGATTTTATTAAATTAGTATATTTTTGTAAAGTTTCATAATCAATTGAATTATCTTTAAAAATAGAATAATTAATTTTATTATTCATTATATAAAAATAATTTTAAAAAATTTTATTTTTTCATTTTTAGATATTAGTTTTAAAAATAAAAAAAAATAATTATAATAAATTAAAAAAAATAAATATTTCAATTAAAAAATAAATTTAAAAAAAATATTATTATAAAAATAAATTTACTGAATAATAAAATTTTAAAAATAAAATAATTTTTAGTATTATTGTTCATAATATTTAAATCTCTCTGTAATTTATTATAATAATTAATTGTCAATTTAGTGTAATAATCAAATAATTTTTTAGTTATATATATTGTATTTTCTTTAAATACTTCATTATGTAATATATTATTTAATTTTGATATTATTTCTTTATTCAATTGTTTTATTATATATAATTTATTTATATAAATAAGATATATCTTAAAAGATGATTATAATTATGAATTAAAATTAAGTGTATTATACTGAATATTATTATTTAATTTATCATATTCTATATATTTATGTTTTTTTATTAATAAATATTGAATAATATCTATATCTAAAAAATATTTAATACATTTTTAAATATTAAAGAATTATTATAAATTGTATATGGATTAATTTTAATAGAAAAATCTTTAATATTTATTCTTAATTGTAATAAAAGTTCATCTAAAGCAGTTTTTATAGTATAATTCAGTTTTAATATCTTCAACAAGATTATTATTATCGAAAATGTAAGCCATTATTAAAATTTAATATAATAATAAATAAGCAGATTTTAAAAATGAAAATGAAAATAGGAATGAAAATTAGAATGGAAATTAGAATGAAAATAGGAATGAAAATGAAAATAAAAACGAAAATGAAAATAGGAATGAAAATAGGAATGAAAATAGGAATGAAAATAGGAATGAAAATAGGAATGAAAATAGGAATGAAAATAGGAATGAAAATAGGAATGAAAATATGAATAAAAATAGGAATGAAAATGAAAATAAAAACGAAAATAAAAACGAAAATAAAAACGAAAATAAAAACGAAAATAAAAACGAAAATAAAAACGAAAATAAAAACGAAAATAAAAATGAAAATAAAAATGAAAATAAAAATGAAAATAAAAACGAAAATAAAAACGAAAATAAAAACGAAAATAAAAACGAAAATAAAAACGAAAATAAAAACGAAAATAAAAACGAAAACGTAAATTTCAAAAAATGAAAATAATGAAAAAAAGATTTTCTACTAACTTTAAACTTTGAACAAAATGAAAATCAAAATAAATCAAAAACTGAATTATTAAAAAAATTAAACGATTTAAAATTATATTTATTATCTTTAAAATACACATATTTCATATTTTATTTAGAAAAAAATAAAAAAAGGATTTTATCATATTTATCTATTTATACAATTTAATACGTCACATAAATTATCTGTTAAAAAATATCAAGAAACCAATATTAATATAATTAACAAAACAATTAATAAAGTCATATATTAAAAAAGGTATTATATTAGACGAATTAGGTGCACCAAGATATATAACAAAAAATCCATCAATTAAAGATATAACATTAAGCACATTATCCAGTATTAATGAAAAACGTGCCAGTCTAATATTACATAGTTTATAAATAAAAAAGAGATATTCAAGGCATATTTAATATAAAAAAGAATATTTATATTTTACAAGATTTACTTATAAATAATAACTTTAATAAATTTCATTTTCTTCAAATTAATAATAAAGAAAAAATGACTTACTGTTATGAATATAAATGAAAAATATTTAAATAATAATATTTATTTTAATAAATATTATTTAATTTAGTTGTTAAATTTTAATATTTATTTTATTAGTTATTATTTATTTTATTATTTTGTATTTTATTAAATATTTTCATTATTTTTAATTCGTTACTAACTATATATGATATATCATCTGAATATAAACTATATGAATTAATATCTTTATTTGGATTATTTATAAATATTTTAGCGCAAGGAGTTAAATTATTGTTTATGAATTCTTGTATTGATTCATTTCTAAAATATTTATAAAAATGCGATATTATTGGAAATAAAGTAATTTTGAAATAATAAGATAAGTTATTATATTTCATTACTTCCATATTATTATTAATTAATTTAGATGTATTATTTTTTAATTCATTATAATGAATAATAAAATCAGTTTTCGTTACATTAAATGTATGTAAATAATCAAGATAAAAAGATGTTTTTTCTTTAATAATATCATCTACATTTTTAAAATATTCTATTTTAGGAAATAGAATAACTTTATCTTCTAAAGATGTATAACTGTTATGTTTTTTATTTACAATTCTTGATATATATCTATATTTTTTAAATTTAATTTTATCATTAGTTTCAAAAATAGGTGAAGAAGCACATTTATTATAAGGTTTTAAAGTTTTTTTTAGATTTTGTGATTTATAAGTTAGTTGTTTATCATTTTTTATATTATTAATTTCATATGTATCTTTATTTATAAATGATACAACGAAATTTTTATATAATTCAATAAACGAATTCATACCATCATTATGAATTTTTATTAGTTCATTTATAGTATTATAATCGATTGTATTATAATTTGTGTTTTGTCTTATATTTTGTTGTAATTGATTAAAGTATGAGGAAATCATATAAATTGTATTAGTGATAATCATATTATAATTATCAATAAAGAATTTTGAAATATATAAAGTTGAAATATATTTAATATACTTATCTTTATCAATCATTCCATAAATATACTTTAATCTATATTCATCAAGTCTTCCATCATTTTGTGGTTTAAGTGTTAATTCTAATGCTTTAGATAAATTACTTAATTTATATTTATCATTAATATTTAATTTACTATTAAATATAATTTTTGTACATTGATTAACGTTAAGTTGTTGATTACAATCATTATTATTAGGTTGTGCGTCAGGATGATTTTCACGATGTGGCGTTATACCTTGTTGCCTTAACCAAGCATAATAATGTGGATTAGTTGTAGTTTGAGTAATTTTTAAGTTAGACCAATTAAACATAGTATGACATTGTGTGCACCACATATGATCACAACCAGAAATTTTATAAATTGGAAAATTACATTTAGGACATCCTTTAACGTTTTCAGTTAATAATTTAACTGTTTCTAAATCAGCTTTTGCACAATCATGATTTAATAACTTATAATATTTAATATATTCATCTTTTTCAGTTTCAAAATCAATTTTATCTAAATTATTTTTAAAATCTTTATATTTATCAGAATATTTTCCTTGTTTTTGTTCACTAGTATAAAGATTAAATTTAGGATTAGATTTAATTTGTGTAGTTCCATTATTAAAACATTGAATACATTCAGGATAAATTTCAATATGACATTTAGTGCAAAAAATACTATTACATTTTAAACATATTAATTGATGATTATGTTTTTCAATATTACCATCACATTTAGGTTTAAAACATTTTAAATTACTTGTAGGTTGTTGTTTTATAGAACCTTGTAAAATAGTTTTATTTTTACTTATAATTTTATGAATTTTTTTAATTAAATCATATTTAGTTAATGAAGAATATTTATTATAAAATTTATCTATATTCATTATTTTTGATGATGATACACGTTTTTCATTTTCACCAAACATAATAATATTTAATTTAGTATTTAATTTAGATACTTCGTCCCATTTACCTAAATACATATTATACATTAAATATATTTCAAATAAAACTGATTTAAAAGTATTACCATATCTTTTACTAGCAAACATTCTAATAAATAGATTAAAGTCTATTAAATTATTTACTGATTCATATATATTTAAAATTGGTTTTATTTGTTTATTAGTAATATCAAATCTAGTTTTATGGTATTTATTATACATAAAATAATATATATAATCATATGAATTTGTTGTATATTTATAATTTTTATTATAATAAGAAGAAATTAGATATATACTTTGAAAATTTTCAATATCGTTTTTAGTATATTTAAATTTTGTTGATAAAATTCTAAACATTTTATCTAGATTTTGAACAAAATCATATTCTTGTATTAAGGGTTGCATAAATATAGACATATGAAGTTCATTACAAATTTTGGCATAAAGTTGTTTTAAATCTTTGTTAATAAAATCTTTAGGAAAATTAGAAAAAATAAAGTTCCAATCCCACCCTTTTTTACAAAAAGGACAAGTATAAGCAATAGTCTGTTCAATTAACCATTTTTTTGCACAATTTAAACATAAATAATTATTACAATGATTACAATATATAAAATTTGATTTTGAAATGTCTTCTAAACATATTGGACATTCTTGATTTAGTTCTTGATTTAGTTCTTGATTTAGTTCTTGTTTATTTTCTTGATTTAGTTCTTGATTTAGTTCTTGATTTAGTTCTTGATTTAGTTCTTGATTTAGTTCTTGATTTAGTTCTTGATTTAGTTCTTGATTTAGTTCTTGATTTAGTTCTTGATTTAGTTCTTGTTTATTTTCTTGATTTAGTTCTTGATTTAGTTCTTGATTTAGTTCTTGATTTAGTTCTTGATTTAGTTCTTGATTTAGTTCTTGATTTAGTTCTTGTTTATTTTCTTGATTTAGTTCTTGCTTATTTTCAGTTTTATTTTCTTGTTCGTTTTCAGTATTATTTTCTTGCTTATTTTCAGTATTATTTTCTTGCTCGTTTTTAGTATTATTTTCTTGCTCGTTTTCAGTATCATTTTCTTGCTCGTTTTCAGTATCATTTTCTTGCTCGTGTTCAGTATTATTTTCTTGCTCGTGTTCAGTATTATTTTCTTGTTTGTTTTTAGTATTATTTTCTTGCTCGTTTTCAGTATTATTTTCTTGTTTGTTTTCAGTATTATTTTCTTGCTTATTTTCAGTATTATTTTCTTGTTTATCAGAGATTTCTTGTTTTTTTAAAAATTTATTATTTTCTTTATTTTTTGTAATTTTTACTTTTTTAATTTTCTTAACAGGTTCTTCAATAATAACTTTTTTAGGTCTTCCTCTGGTTTTCTTAACAGGTTCTTCAATAATAACTTTTTTAGGTCTTCCTCTGGTTTTCTTAATAGGTTCTTTTTTAGAAGTTTCTTTTATATTATTGTTTTTATTATTTTCATTTTTTTCTTCTTTAACCATTTACAATAATATAGTATAAATAATAAAAATTGTATTTATATAATTATTTTATCATTTTTTATTTTTTTAATATAATATTCAAAATCAATTATAGAATTAATAAATATAAATATTTTTTTTTAATTTTAGATAATATTTATTTAAACAAAATATTTTAAAATTTAATAATTAATATAATATATTGTAAATGATTAAATTATGAATAATTTTAAAATTATATGTAATATGACCTTTTTTTCAAATTACAATTCAATTCATAAATATCAAGCAGAAAAATGGATTACATATATACAAAATATTGATAAAAATTATATTAGTCAACATAAAATATTTAATATATTACAATTATTTGAACATATTTTATCATTTGTATATTTAAATTATGGAATTAATTATTATTTTAAAGATGAACCAATTAGTATTACTACTTTAAATCCTTTAAATATATTTGTGTCAATAATTGATTTATATATTGAAGATAATAATGAATTTATTCATTTAAATAGTTATAATTTAGAATATAATAATAAAAATTATCCAAATTATAATGTAATTTATTATATACCAATTAATTTAATTAAATATGATAATACAATAATTAATAAACAAATTTATAGTTTTGTAAATAAATATAAGCATATTCATAATAAAATTAATAAACAAATTAACAAGCATAATATATTAATTATTAATATTCTTAAAGTTAGTTTATTGTTAATTAGTATAATTGGATGTTTAATAATATTTTGTATTTACAAATAAAAATTAATTTAATAAAAATTAGTTTAATAAAAATTAATTTAATAAAAAAGAATTATTAAATAATCTTCAAATAAAAATCTTTAAAAATTCTTATCAAAATTTATAAGTAATATTAGTCTAATAGATAAATATCATAAGTATATTCTTTATAATAATCAGGATAATAATTTATTAGACTATTTAAATATAATATTAAAATTATTAATATTAATAAAATATAAGTAAGTAATAATGATTTTGTGAAAGAATCCATTAATAATATAATTTTAAAATTATATTAATTAATAAATATTTACATTTTCATTTTTTAATCAAATACTAAAATATTTTAATTAAAATAATTTAAATAAGTTTTTTAACTTTATATTTTTTAATAATTATAATAAATAACACTTTTTAATAAATTTAATTGCAGTTGCGCTTTGTCGTCTAAATGGAGAGTTTTCTATAATATGAATATTATCATAACGATTAATAATGTTTGTTAAATCTAAACTTAAAAAATCTTGTTTTATTATTTCTTTATGTTCAGGTTTAATATCGTAAAATAAATAATTACTTGTTAATGATTTTATTCTATTAATAAATGCACCATTTCCAGCAGATGGTTCAATAATTAAATCATCATTGTTTATTATGTTTTGTGATTTAATTATTTTTATAATTTCATCAACTATAAAATTATTTGTGTAATATTTATCTATTGTATTCTGTTTTAAACTTGAAGACATTTAATAGGTTATATTATATATTTATTTTTAATGTTAATAAAATTAATAATAAAAACATTAATAATAAAAATTTTATTAACATTTTTATTTAATAACCTTAAAAATTGAACTTTATTTATTATTAATAATAAATAAAATTCATTATCATAAAAATATTTATTAATCAATTAATAAAATAAGTTTATTAGAAAACATTATTCAATTGAAAAAAGAAATTAATTATTTAAAAGAAGAAATTAAACAACTTAAACAATCATATAATGAAAATGATAATAAAATTAAAATTATTCAAGAAGAAGTTATTAATAAATTAAATAGATCTTCTAAAGAAACAAATTATAATTTATTAATTTTAAAACAAGATTTAGTTAAAAATATGTGTTATAATAAAAAATACAATATAATAAACAAAATTATAATATTATAATTAATTTATTAATATTAATTATGTTTGTATGTTATATTTATTTTTATCATTTTTAATAAAGATTATAAATATTATAATTATCTTCATTTAAAAAATTAATAAATATATCAAATAATTCTTTGTGTGTCATTCCACTATAAATTACATTATAATCATATTTATCATAATTATCACAAAATTGTATATATAAGCCAATATCATAAACTAAACTAAATGATAAAAGTATATCATACATTCCATAATCAATTGGTTTTGTGTAAAAATTACTATTTTTTAACATTACTTGATAATTAACTTCTTTTATTATATTATTAAAAAAGTAATAATTAAAATAGTAATTAAGAAAACTTTTTATACATTTATATTTATTTAATTTATCTTCATAATAAAAATATGTATTTAAATTAAACATATCAATAATTATTTCTGAAATATCCATATTCTTAAAATATAAATTTAAATTCTCAATTGTAAAATTTTTACATAATTTAACATAATTTTCATTATAATAATATTTTTTAATTAAACGTTTAATTTTTATAATTAAATCGTTAGTTATATTTGGGCACTCATAATAACTATTAAACATATCTTTTAATTTTAAATAATCATTTTTAATGTCATTGTTATTTAATGTAATTTTTTTATCTGAATTAAATAATTCTGTTGTATAACTTTTAGCTAATATAAATAAATTGTTTATCATTGTTTTATAAAATTCATTATTTTTAAATAAATTATGTAAAATATCATTATTATATAAATAAAATTTTAATAATAATAAAACGCTATAATATTTTGGGTAGCGTTTTATAAATCTATGATCACAAGGACAAAATTTCCAATTTTTATTATATTTTTTAGAATTATCAGTAATATTTTGTATTTCTTTATCTTCAAATTTATAATTATTTAATTTAAAATAATAAGCAAAATTTTCAAAAAATAATCTAAAATTATTAAAATATTTTGTTGAATTATTAAAGTAAACGTTTCTATAATATTTTTGTGTTTTAAAAATATAATTTGGCAATTCTACATAAAAACAAGTTTTTTTATCTTTAAAATAATCTATATCAAATTTTGGAGATGTAAAATGTAATTCTCCAATATTTATTATATTTATTTTTTTATCTTTATTATTAGAATCAATAGCTAAAATATGATTAGTATAATCTAAAAAATCAAACTTAAAATCAACTAAATCTTCAAACATTTTTATATATTAATAAAAACATTAATAATTAAATATAATTTTAAAAATTAATAAAAACGATATATAATAAATATTTTTAATTAAAATTATTATTTTTTTTTAAAATGATATTTAAATTTTATTAATAATAAAAGTTTTAATTAATGTTATAAAAATATTTTTAATTATTATTTTTAATTATTATTTTTATCATTTTTCATTTAAATATTTATCATAATAATTATTTTTTGTAAACTCATAAAATTTATTATCAATTATTAAATCTATTTTTTAATATAAATATTTAATTAAACATATTATTAATTATAATTATAACTAAATTAAAAATAAAATTTTAGAAAAGTTTATTTTTGATTTTAAGTAGAAATTGATAATAAAAATGTTTATTAAATTTAATTTTTAATCTAACTTTTATTATAAATATTGGATTAATCACTATTAATCTTAATTAAAATAACCAATTTAAAAAATATTTTAATTAATAATTATTTTTAAAACCTTTTTAATAACTTATTTTTTATTTAAAGAACTTTCAACGTTAATAAACTTATTAATCATATTATATTTTCCATATTGTAAGTTTTGTCTTTTATTAAAAGATTGGCTTATTGGTCGGTTTTTCAATCCTGTTGTATTTTCAAGTCCAAAATTATAATAAGATTTATAAGGGTTTACATACATATTAAACATTCTATTATTAAAAGTATCTTTTCTATTTGATTTATACGGTTTTTCATAAGGATTATTATTGTAATGATAATTATCGACAAAATCATCTTTTTCACCAATTATTTCAACCATTTCATTATAAGTTGGAACATTATAACTATTATTTTGTATAAGTAAGTTATTTTTAAAAACGTTTCTAGTGTTTATTAAATTATCGTTATAAGTTTTTATTGTAGGTTCAACATACTTTTCTTTTGATCCTTGTTTTTTAGCTTCATTATAAATTAAATTACATAGTTTAATTGGATAATTATTTTTTACAGCATATTTATAAGGAGTATTCCACTTAAATGGAGTTTTTTGTCCATTAACGTTAATAAGTTTATTAGTAGTATCATTATAGTGAAGTTTAATACCTTTTCTTACTAACAAGTAAATTAATTTTACTTGTTCTTCTGTTGGATAACGTTTATAATATTGACAAGAATTATCATAACATTCTTGAGGTGTTATAAACATAGCATAATACAATAAAGATCCTTGAAAATAGTTAAAATTATAATCTATTTTAGCTCCTTTTTGTATAAGTTTTGAGGCCATATAAAAGTTATTTTGCATTAAGGCATCGTGTATAAAAGACTTATAAAAGTTATTATTATCACCATTAATATTCAAACCTTTAGACAATAAATAATCAATAATATATATATTATTATTTAAAATAGCTTGCTTAATAATAACTCTAATTGGTATCCGGTTTTTTAACCAAATATCAACCTGTTTATACATCATAGGATCTTCAAAAGATTTATCAAAATCTGAAAATTGCATTTTTTATAAAAAATAAAAATAATTTTAAAAAAGAAAAAAATAAATATTTTAATTAAAATTATTTTTATTGATTTTTTATTTTTATTGATTTTGATAAAAATAATTTTAATAGTTTTGTTAGAGAATTTTTATGAGGATTTTAATATATAACTTTTATAAAAATTTTTGTTCCGTTTAATGTTAATATAAATTATTATTTTCTGAAACGGCTTAATATTAAAAATAATTTAAAAATATTCCGTTTATGTTAATATAAATTATTATTTTCTGAAACGGTTTAATATTAAAAAATAATTTAAAAATGTTCCGTTTATGTTAATATAAATTATTATTTTCTGAAACGGTTTATTGTTTAAATATAATTTTAAAAATTATTCCGTTTAATGTTAATAAAATTTATTATTTTCTGAAACGGTTTAATATTAAAAAATAATTTAAAAATGTTCCGTTTATGTTAATATAAATTATTATTTTCTGAAACGGTTTAATATTAAAAACAATTTTAAAAAATATCCCGTTTAATGTTAATAAAAATTATTATTTTCTGATACGGCTTAATATTTATATCTATAATTTAATAAAATAAACTGATTATTATAATAATATTGAATATTTTATTATAAAAATTTCTTTAAAATATTTTTAATTATAATCTTTAATCATATAAATAAGTTCATTTTTTACCATTTTTTAATGTATAATTTTATTAAAAGTTAATATAATTAATAAGTAAATAAAAAACATTAATAAAAAACTTATTTTTTTGTTATAAAAATTTTAAAATAAAAGTTTTATAAAAAATAATAAAAAAAATAATGAGAATTTATTATTATAAAATTAATATATTAATATTTTTATTAATAATCAGTAGTTTATTAAATGAATTTTAATATAATATAAATAATTTTATTAATTAAATAACTAATTAAAATTATTATAATTAACTTGTTATTAGATAAATAACTTATTTATTATTATATAAAAATAAGAATTTTAATAAATATATAAATTTTTATAAATTATATAATTTAAAATTTGTATAATTAAACAATTTTTTATAAAAAATATTAATTTTATTAATTAAACCGTTTTAAAAATATTTTTATTAAACCATGTTTAAAAAAAGTTTTCATTAAAGTATTAAAAAAGTTTTTATTAACTCGTTTTAAAAATGTTTTTATTAAACTGTGTTTAAATATTTTTATTAAACCATTTTAAAAAATGATTTTATTAAATAATCCCATTATAAAAATAAGAATTTTAATTATTATATAATTTAAAATTTATATAATTTAATAGTTTCATTTTAAAAATAAAAAATATTTTATTACCTTGTATTAAAATCATTTTAATTAGCCCATATTAAAAATATTTTAATTAAACCGTATTAAAAATATTTTTATTAATCCATATTAAAAATATTTTAATTAACCAATATTAAAAATATTTTTATTAACCCGTATTAAAAATCATTTTTATCAACCCGTATTAAAAATCATTTTTATCAACCCGTATTAAAAATATTTTTATTAACCCGTAATAAAAATATTTTTATTAACCTGTATTAAAAATCATTTTTATTAACCCGTATTAAAATCATTTTTATTAAGCAGTATTAAAATCATTTTTATTAACCCGTATTAAAAATATTTTTATTAACCAATTCCATTATAAAAATAAGAATTTTATTAATTATATCGTTTAATATAAATTTTAACTAACCAGTTTTATAACTATTTTTAATTACATTATATTAAAATTTTAAAAATAAAAACTTAAATCACTTAAATATAATATTCTTAATTAAAAAATTGAAAAATAATTTTTATATTATTATTAAACATTAATAAGTATTAATAAATATTATTAAAAAATATTTTTCAGGTTTTTAATATTATTTGTAAAAAATGAGTTATTTATTTGATAGAGATATAACTGTATACATTCAAGATTTTATAGGTTCTTTAAGTAATTTATGGTTATTAACAAACAAAACTTATATATTTGCTGTACCATATAATTTTAAAGATGATACATCTGAATATCAAATTATAAATAAAGTTAAAAGTATATTTGAACAAATTATTAAATGTTTACAAAATAAAAATAATTTATTATATCTTGATTTAATTGATTTATTGGATGGTTATTATATTCATTATAACAAATGCTTATTAGAAAATAATGAAATTATGGATACTTTTAATTTATTAATAGACGAATTAAAAAAATCTTCTAAATTTAGGGTTTTAGTTATTCATCCTTGTGTAAATACTATTTTAATTGATGAAATTAAAACTAAAATTAAGGATTCATCTATTTATATTACAACCGAAAATCAATCAAGATTAAAAAATATTGGTTATAGTTTTAATGATACAAGCGAACATATTATAGATTGTCTAATTAGATTTTTCAAAGATGCTAATTATACTGAGATAATATATCAAATGACACATTTTGATTATGGTAAACCCTATAGATATTGTGATAAATAATTTATTACATAAAATATGATGATTAACATTAAATTAAGTAAGTTTAAAATAATTATAATTATTTATTAAATTAATATTTTTTTTACATAAATTAATTTTTAATAAAAATATGATAATTTTTATAGAAATTAAAACTTTTTAAATTAAACTTTTTTAATTATTTATTTTAAAAAATAAATAATAATATCAATTAAAATTAAGATTTAAATACACTAACATAGTCAGTATTATCTTCAGGTATATAAGTAATTTTTCCAATAATCATATTTTCTAATTTTCTTGTTAAGGGTTGTTCAGGGTCAATAATCCGTCCATCATAAAGAATTTCATCACCAATTTCATAAATCTTATTACCTCCTGAAGTAGTCTGATGTTCAATAGTATTATTATTAACCTTAAATATATAATCTCCGTGTGTAGTAAAATCAATAGTGTCATTATCAATTTTAATATAATTGTTATAATCACTAATCTTTAAGAGTGTATTAGCAGGATAAATAGCAGTAATAATACCAATAAATTTACCGTTATTTTTATTAGTTAATTTAGGTACTTGATTAATTGAATTTTTAAGATAATTATCTTTATTTATTTCAGTGTATTTATATAAATTATTATTAATTAACTGTAAATAATAAACTTGATTTTCTAATAAAAATACTGGTTCACCAATATGATAATTTTCAATATTTCCATAAATTAATGCATTATGTGTTATTGTTTTATTTATATTAATGTTATAATTTAATTTATTATTTGAAGAATTCAATTTATTATTTGAATTATTATTTGGATTTTTTGGTAAAGATAATGTATTTATTTGAATTGATTCTGATGTTATACTACCGCTATTAATTAAATTACCATTAATATTACATTCACCAGTATTTTTAACAACAAATGCATTAGTACGCTTATTATCTGCCGTGCCATTACCAATAACAAATAGATTATCTAATGTTGTTGCTGATTGTGTTGAATCATAATTATTAAATATTCCAATTGCTGTCATTGAATTAGTATTTGCAACTGTATAATATCCAGCTGCATGAGAATACTGTCCTGATGCAGTTGTTTGATTCCCTTCTGCATGTGAACAATATCCTCTTGCAGTTGTGTATGATCCTTCCGCATGTGAACATTCACCTTCTGCAGCTGTGAATCCTCCTTCAGCATGAGAATTACTTCCAGAAGCAGTTACTTTATTTCCTTCAGCATGAGAATAATAACCTGAAGCAGTTGTAATATATCCTTCAGCATGAGAATAATTATTTGAAGCAGTTGTATTTGATCCTTCAGCATGAGAATAATAGCCTGAAGCATCCGTTTCAAGTCCTTCAGCATGAGAAGAAACACCTGATGCAGTCGTTTTACGTCCTTCAGCATGAGAATATAAACCTGAAGCGGTTGTTTGATATCCTTCAGCATGAGAATAATCGCCAGAAGCAGTTGTTTGTCTTCCTTCAGCATGAGAATAATCGCCTGAAGCAATATTTTTATCATCTCCTGTATAACAGTTAAATATTTCACCTGTTGATTTATTTTCATCTATTTTTCCTACACCTAATGTTGTCCATCTCTCATCATTATTTCTATCTTTGTAATATATTAATTGTTGTCCGTTTGTTAAACAATGAACGATCTGCTTATTTATTGGTTCTATTTCTGTAAATGTAAATGTCATATTTTCGCCTTGTGTTATTGTAGCATTTGTACATAAATATATTTTATTTTTATTGATTTCATTAGTTATAAAAGCAGGATTATTTATTTCGTTATAAGAAATATATTTTTTATTTACTGTAAAATTAAATGAAAAATCATAAGTATTAAAAGTACATCTCTTAAAATAATATAAATTAGATGAATTTTTATAATATAAATAAACAGTATTTAAAGACAGATTATGTGTTTCACCTGGATATACAACAAAGTGATCATTAGTTATATTATTAATTGGACTATATAAATTATTTACTACTAATCTTGATAAATTAGAAAAATCATAATTAATAAGTTCATATTCATATAATGTAAGTGATGTATTTCCTGTTGGTATATATGTATAACATTTATTAATATGTATATTATAACTACTATTATCTGATTTTATAATAAATTTAGAATTAATTATCGTACAAGTAGGTTTATATACTTCATATACACTTGTTGTATCAGAAACATCATTTTCAATTAATTGAGGATAAAAATGAGTAACGTTTTCAACTTCAGAAATATTAATTTCAGTATACTGCCAAACTTGATGATTATTTATATCAGTTAACCTTATATAAATGTCCATATTATCTTCAACAATACAAATAGAGCCGATAGCAACATCGTAATCATTCCAATTTTCACCGTTATAAATTTTTAAGGTTAAATTATCATTCTCTCTTGCTAATATTATATCGTTTAAAGTTCCTGATGGTGGATTTAAAGGATCAAATTCAGTAATTATACTAACATGATAGTTTCCTTTACTTTCATCAACATACGCTTTAGTTGCTAAAGTTTCATTATCTTTGTTGTTGTTTCCAATACTTGTTATATTACTTGAAACATATTTAATTGTTTTATTGGTTGTTTCATCTGTATCAATTCTTAAATTAACTTCATCTGTAGTTATTGAACTAATATTTTGTAACTTTGTTTTATTATTAGTATCATTTTCTGCAAAAGTATTAGTGCTATTTTTTGTTTGATAAGATATACCAGTTATATTATTACCTTCAATATTTCCATTATTATCTATTGATGCTTTATTTGTATTAATTGTTAAAGAGTTACCAAAAATACTTCCTACTGTTGATATATTTCCATCACTTCCATTTAATGTAATCTTACTGTTTGATGGTGTTTCATTATCATATCCAACAATAACATTATTAGTAGTTGTTAATGAAGTATTATTTTCATTTCCTGTTAAATTTATTTGACTTGTTGGGTCAAACGGTTGAATATGTTCACTAATATAATCTACCATATTCTTTTTATTAATTATTGAAGTATCAGTTAAAGTATCAGAGTTTATTATATTTCCACTTGATAAAGTTATTGTATCAGCAGAAATATTAGAAATATTTTGTAATTGTGTTTTTGAATTTGTCGTGTCATCAATAGCAAAAGCACTTCTATTTTTAATTTTATAAGAATTTCCGGTTATATTATCTGAATTATCTACTATTCCATTTAACTTTGTTTCAATAACTGAAGTTTTATTATCAACATAACCTTTAGATGTTAATTTATCGTTATCAGAAGTTCCTGCAGTAGATATACTATTAACTGTATTACTAGATAACGTCAATGAAGTACCAGAGATACTTCCACCAGTAATATTACCGTTATTACTTATAATTGTTGTATTAGTAGAACCTTCATTAATTCTGTTAATATTACCATTACTATCTATTTCTAACTTATTATTAACGTTTATTGTAGTAAATTCTGTTTTATCGTTAATTGCTTTATCAACATATCCTTGCGTTGTTAAATTGTTATCTTTATTAGTTGATACACTTGCTGATGATGTAGAAATATCATTTATTGTTTTACTGTTTAAAACCATTGAAGAACTTGAAATACTTTCGCCAGAAATATTTCCGTTACTATCAATAGAAGCTTTATTATTAATAATATGAACAGAATTTAAATATAATGTTCCGTCTATTATATCGTTAACTGTTGATAACGTTGCATAAGTATTAGAAGCATCTTCTTCAGTTAGATAATCATCTAATATTTTATCAGTTTTATCTTTTGTATAAACTTTATTTGTATCTCCACTTTCAATTTTAACTAAATCAGAATTGTTAAATTTAGTATTTAATAAGTTATCAGTTTTTGCTTTTGTATAAAGCGGTGTTTTTTCTGTTTCTAATCCTTCAATATCTTCAGATTTTTTAACGTAATCTGAATAATCAATATTATTAATAGATTCATCAACATAATCTTTTGTTGTTAATTTATTGTTATCTCCTGTTGTTCCTGCTTGTATTCCAGTTATTGTTTTATTATCTATATTTATTGTAGTAGTAGAAATTGAATTAGAATTAATATTACCATTATTAACAATATCACCATTAATACTAACTCCATTATCATCTATTTTTATACCGTTATTATTACCTATACTTTCTCCGGTTCCTTTATAAATACTAATATCATCATTTGATTTTATAATTGTTCCGTTATTATTATAAATTTCTACAGATTTATTACTTGAACTATTTACTTTTATTTTATGATTATTTACTAGTAAATCAGATTCAATATTAATTCCATTAGAATTAGTTGAAGAAATATATGAATGATTAATATTAGTATCAGCAGAAGAAATTATAATGTTATCACCAGTTTGCTGTTCACCTATACAAACACTTTTATGTGTAATAATGTTTCCTTCGGTAGTAATATTTCCATTATGTTCTAATAGTATATTTGGATTATTTTTATCCTCTCCAATTTTAATATCACCTGATGCTACCATTGATAACTCGTTTATTAAGTATAAAGTATCTTTGAAATTAAAAGAATTTTTATACCAAATTTGTCCAATTATTTCGTGTGTATCAGGATCTATTTCATCTCCTGTTTTAATATATGTTGAATCATTTTTTACTATACAAGTTGTATTATTTGATACATTTTTTAACTTATAAGATCCTTCTTTATATTCTTGTAAAGAATACTTATAATTAGGTTCTGTGCCTGTTTGATAAAAAATTATTCCAATATCTGTTGATGGTATAGTTGTTTTTATATCTGTAACATAATAACTTTGTGCAATATTTTTTATTTGTTGTTCAATATTATCAATGTCTGAAGTATTTTGATTAATTTCTTTGATTAATCCGCTGTTTTCATCTCCGATTGTTGTATTAATTAAAGTAATGTCTGAAGTATTTTGATTAACTTGTTTAACTAAACCGTTTGTTTCATTGTTAATTTGATTATCTAAAGTATTAACTTGTTCTTGAATAGTGTTTGTTGTATCATCAACATATTTTTTATTAATAATATCATTATTTTGTGTAAATTCACTTTTATTAATTGTTCCTGAAGTTAAATTAACACTTGATATATTATTAATTGTTTCATTAACGTAATCTTTAGTTGTTAGTTTATTGTTATCTCCTGTTGTTCCTGCTTGTATTCCTGTTATATCTGTATTATCTAAAGTTAATTTATCAGTAGAAATTAAACTAATATTTTGTAATTTTGTTTTATTATTAGAAGTATCATTTTCAGCAAAAGTTTCAATACTATTCTTTGTTTTAAATTTAGTTCCTGTAATAGTTCCATTTTCATCAATTATTTCATTTAAATCATTTTGTATATCTGTAATTTGACTATTAATACCTTCAATTGTTTCATTAATAGTAGTAATTCCATTATCAACATATTTTTTTGAAACAATTTTTTTATTATCATCTGAAGTTTCAGTTGAGGTTTCAATGTCAATTATTTCTTTACTATTAACAGTTAATTTATCAGTTGTAATATTAGATATATTCTTTAAATCAGTTTTATTAACAGAACTTTCTGCAAACGTGTTATTACCAGTTTTAAAAGTAGTTCCTGTTATATTTACACCTAAAATATTTCCTGAAGTTTCTAAAGAAGCACCTGTAATATTACCGTTTTCATCAACTGCTGCTTTATCATTAATATTTATAGACTTTAACTTTGTAGTTCCATTAATTATACCGTCAACAGCATTTTCTATAGTTTCTACAGAAGATTTTGTAGCATAAGTATCGGAAGCGTCTGTTTTAGTTAAATAACTATTTAATATTTCATCTGTTTTATCTTTTGTATAAACTTTACTTGTATCCTCTTCTGTTTTAGGTACTAAATCAAATTTATTAACAAAATTATTATCAACATACTTTTTATTAATTATTGATATGTCTTCAGAAGTTTCATCAATTTCATCACGTATTTTACCACTTTTTATATTAACATTTCCTGTTTCATCAATTATCATTCCTCTTTTAGTTTGATGTGGATCAATCGGCGTTGTATTTTCTGCATCATAACCAGTATAAATACTTCCATTATTATTTAATTCTATTGCTTTATATTGTGTATCACCTGTATTAATATCGTTTCCTAAATAAATACTTCCATTTTTATTTAATTCTATAGTTTTATCAGTTGTATCATAATCATAACCAACATAAATACTTCCAGCACCAATTAATGATAAATCGTTTACTTTTAATTCTAATGTTTGTTCAGGGTCAAAACTCCCGCCGCCTCCGTGTGTATCTACATATTTCTTATTAACAATTCTATCATCTTCATCATCAGAAGCAATATCATCAACATATCCATTTAAGATATTGATTGTATCTGTAGTAATAATACCATTACTATTTAAAACTATTTTAGGATTTTCACTATCAGCATTTACGTCATCTATTTTAATAGAACCATTAGAATTTAATAATAATTTAGGATTTTCAACAGAATTGTCAACACCTATTTTAATACTTCCTTGAGAAGTTATTGAGCACGGGCTTTCTTTAAAATCATTTTGACCTTTAAAATCAACATTTCCACTTTCAGCAAATTTATCATCAACATACTTTTTATTAACAATTCTATTATCTTCATCAGTGTCTTCAATATTTACGTTTAAAATACCTGTTTGAGTTTCAATGTTACCAGTTTTAATGTTACCATCTTCAGAATTGAGATTTTCATTAATTTCTATTATATTATTACTAATTTCATTAACATTGTCATTAATTATACTTATTTGTTCATTTGTATTATTTATTTTTACATTTATTTTATATATTTTATTTTTTATATTAGATACATTATGATTTAAAGAATTAATATTATTTGGAATAATTAATTCTTCATTATTATCAGTCATTTTTATATATAAAATATATTCAAAATATATTTTAATATTAAAATTTTAATAATTTAATAAAAATTATTTAAAACTTAAGAGTTATAATTTAAAAAACTAAATAAATTTTTAACACAATTTTATAACACTAAATATTATTTATAACAAATCTTGACTATTAATATCATCATCTGTTGAGTCTTGTTGTGCAGTAATATATTTTAATTCTTTTAATTTTTCTTTTTCATAATTGTTATTTAAAAAAGTTAACTCATCAAAAGATTGTTTAGGTTGTTTTAAAATTGGTTTAGGAGATTGATTAGGTTCAGAAGTATCAAAATTATTTTTGATAATAAAAAATACTACAACAGCTATTATTCCGATAATTATCAATATTTTAGGATCCATTTATTATTAAAATTTATATATATTAAAATATTATATTTTTATTTTTTGTTTTAATAACATTTTATAAAAATTTTAAAATTAAATTAATTAAAAAAATATTGAAAAATATTGATAAATACTAAGATATTATTAGAAATATATTAGGATGAAATTTATTTTAGGAGATTTATTTTAGGTTGAAATTAAGATAATTTTATTAAAAATTTAATGAAAAATTTGGTTGAAAATTTGGTTGAAAATTTGGTTGAAAATTTGGTTGAAAATTTGGTTGAAAAATTGGTTGAAAAATTGGTTGAAAAAGTTGGTTTAAAAGTTGGTTTAAAAGTTGGTTTAAAAGTTGGTTGAAAAATTGGTTGAAAAAGTTGGTTGAAAATTTAGTTGAAAAATTTGGTTGAAAAATTGGTTTAAAAGTTGGTTGAAAAAGTTGGTTGAAAAAGTTGATTGAAAAATTGGTTGAAAATTTGGTTTAAAAGTTGATTGAAAAAATTGGTTTAAAAGTTGGTTGAAAAGTTGATTAAAAAAGTTGATTGAAAAATTTGGTTGAAAATTTGGTTAAAAATTTGGTTTAAAAGTTGATTGAAAAAATTGGTTTAAAAGTTGGTTTAAAAGTTGGTTTAAAAGTTGGTTGAAAAATTTGGTTGAAAAATTGGTTGAAAATTTGGTTTAAAAGTTGATTGAAAAATTGGTTGAAAATTTGGTTTAAAAGTTGATTGAAAAAATTGGTTTAAAAGTTGGTTGAAAAATTGGTTGAAAATTTGGTTTAAAAGTTGGTTGAAAAATTGGTTGAAAATTTGGTTTAAAAGTTGATTGAAAAAATTGGTTGAAAAAGTTGGTTGAAAAGTTGGTTGAAAAGTTGGTTGAAAAGTTGGTTGAAAAGTTGGTTGAAAAATTGGTTGAAAATTTGGTTTAAAAGTTGATTGAAAAAATTGGTTTAAAAGTTGGTTGAAAAATTGGTTGAAAATTTGGTTTAAAAGTTGATTGAAAAAATTGGTTTAAAAGTTGGTTGAAAAATTGGTTGAAAAATTGATTGAAAAAGTTGGTTTAAAAGTTTGTTGAAAAATTAGTTGAAAAATTAGTTGAAAAATTGGTTGAAAAAGTTTGTTGAAAAATTAGTTGAAAAAGTTTGTTGAAAAATTAGTTGAAAAATTGGTTGAAAAATTAGTTGAAAAATTGGTTGAAAAATTAGTTGAAAAATTGGTTGAAAAATTAGTTGAAAAATTGGTTGAAAAATTAGTTGAAAAATTGGTT
>Ga0247611_10003041_pt1 | contig 25637 bp, 16 predicted proteins | sample 177DNAGHGhighgp2_FD_192422 | JGI IMG/M metagenome (GOLD analysis project Ga0247611, IMG submission 192422) | Sheep rumen microbial communities from Palmerston North, Manawatu-Wanganui, New Zealand - 1770 DNA GHGhigh gp2 | ecosystem: Host-associated > Mammals > Digestive system > Stomach > Rumen... | reverse complement strand
TCATCCGTCTCCAGCCTACGGCTAATATGGACTATCTGGGCGGTACCGTGACGTGGCGTCAGTGTGCTGTGAAGATCAAGGGATCGGAGTGCGACGGCACGCCCCACTACCTGGCCTTCGCTTGGGCCAACGGTTCCAACCAGGCACAGCAGCCCGGCGCTATGATCGACAATATCCTCATCTCCGATGGTCAGCCCTGCCCGCAACCGACCAATCTGGTCGTTACGCCCAACGGTACCACCGTCTCGCTCGAGTGGGAGGGTACGGCTACCGAGTATGAGGTCAGCGCCTATTCCTACGACGGCCAGTCGTGGTCCGGACCTAAGATCGTTACCGGCAACCAGACCAACTTCACCGGACTGCCCATCGGACAGACCGACTTCATCGTACGCGCTAAGTGCGACGACGACTTCTTCAGCCTCAAGACCATTGCGTCTAAGCTAATCTACTATCCCGACCAGCTCTGCGTGGACTATCTCAACCTCAACAACGCAGTCTGCTATATCGACAACTCGTCGCCTCAGAATACCCTTACCTTCAACGACTTCAAGAAGGTAGCTCCTGTGGACTACGGTCCCTCCAACATCGAGAGCCGTCATGTTGTCCACTTCGACCGTGCCGAGTACGAACCTCGTACCGGTAGCATGGCTAAGACTGTGCCGGACGGCGAGTTGGCTTCCGTGCGTCTGGGCAACTGGGATGCCGACGACCACGCCGAGCGTATCGAGTTTACCTTCGATGTGGATACCATCAAGTTCCCTGTCCTGCTGCTCAAGTATATGCCTATCCTTGAGGCCCCGGGTCATGACGATCATGAGAACCCGCGCTTCAAACTCGATATCTTGATCAATGGTCAGTCGATCGGTGACTGCGGACGTGCCGACTTCAACGCCAACAACGTCATGAACGGCAATACCCTCAAGCCCGAAGCCGTGCAACAGGGTTGGCATATTACCCCCAGCTCGATTTCGCAGACCTCGGCCGATATCGTCTGGAAGGAATGGACCACCGTAGGTGTCAACCTCCGCAACAAGGCTTATGCCGGTAAGCAACTTACCGCGCGCCTCACTACCCACGACTGTACTTTCTCCGCCCACTGCGGTTATGCCTACTTTACACTCGGTTGCTCCGATGGTAAACTTAAGGGCATGAAGTGCGGCGAGATCAACCCTAAGTTCGAGGCCCCTGACGGATTCGACTATCGCTGGGCATATGCCTATAATGAGAAATACCGTCGTGCCGACGGTTCGCTGCCCGAGCAGTATGTCCTTCACCGCGGTAAGTTCTACGATGCCGGTATGCACGATGATAGCCTCTACGTAGTGGACTGTATGTTCGTGCAAGATAGCACCTGCTTCTTCTCGCTCTATGCCTCTACCTTGGCTACCAACCCGATCTCGATCATGAGCGAACCCGTTATCGTCAAGAACTGTAAGCAGGATAAGTATGAGATCACCTTCGATGCTTCTCAGTCTTGGGTACAGGAGATCGACCACGTCAAGGGCGATACCCTGCCGAGCAAGGCATATCATATCGAGACCTACGAGTGGAATATCGAGGGCCTGCCCTACGGCTGGTCCGATGAGGTGTCGCCTACCTTCACCTTCCCGCGTACCGGTGGCGACTACCGCGTTTCGCTTCGTACCACCTGCGGTACCTGCGACTCCGTGCTCTACTACGACCTCCATCTCGATCCGCTCGGTCCTACCCACGAGACCCAGACCTTCGTCCTCTGCGACGATGCACGCAAGAACGGCTTCACCTGGGCTGAACGCACCGACACGCTCTACCGCACCTATGGTGTCGTAGATTCCGTCGTGCTCTTCAGCGAGGTGACTTCCTGCGATAGCATCATCTTCCTCGAACTGGTAGAGCCCGTACGTATCTATGTGGATACCATGGTCATGGTGGACGACCTGCCGTTCAACTACCGTGGACGCACCTATACGGTCAATACCATCGATACCATCCCCAATGCCGCTTGCGACACCACGTGGATCCTCAATTTCTCGCTCTACGAGCCGCTTCTGGCCAACATGCCGAATACCGCGTACGTGCTCTGCGAGGGCGATCCTGTGCTGACGCTTGCTTACGACATCACGCGTGGCCAGGCCCTGCGCTACTCCTATACCTTCACGGATCCCGCTATCCCGTCTATCTCGCCGGTAGAGGGCATCCTCAAGAAGGGCCACTATGAGATACCGATTGCCATCGATCCTGCGCTCTATCCCAATGTATATGAGGGTAGCCTGTTGCTGGTTGACTCGCTCAAGGAGTACAACGTCAACATACCGTTCACCGTTACCATGCAGTACGCTTCTTCGGTCATTGCTCAGCGCTGGAACGATGTCCTCGCTATCCGCAATTCCGACTACAATGGTGGTTACCAGTTCGACTCTGTTCAGTGGTACGTCAACGGCCAAGCTATCGAGGGTGCAACTGCCTTCAACTACTTCGCCGGTGAGGGTCAGACCCTGCAGTTCGGCCAGGAGTACAGCGCCCTGCTTACCCGTCCGGATGGTGTCAAGCTCTTTACCTGTGTCTTCGTGCCTACGGCCGTGGCTGCCGACATCACCGACATGCCGACGCTCGTACCTCCGTCCTCCGCACTGCCTGTTCGCGGACGCGGTACGGCTTACTGGTACGACTCTCTTGGACGTCGCTATGGTGGCGAGTCGTTCGACAACAGCACCATCACCACGCCCGCAACGGCCGGCTACTGGTTGCTGATGATACAGGGTGAATATACTACCACTGTCCATCCTATTATGGTTCGTTAACCCGCTATGAAACGATATATCATTCTCGCCGAAGAAGGCGAACGAAGTTTAATTCCGGAAGTGGAGCAGTCGTTAGGCTGCTCCCTTCGGGAATGGGAAGTAATCATCACCGGTGTCGGAGCGATCAACGTCATCCGCTCCCTCAGTCCGCTGGATCGTGATGCCGAGTTGCTCAACATCGGCCATGCCGGTAGTGCTAATTTCGAAATAGGTACGCTCGTCGAGGTCACCGAGGTGCGCCTCAACCATCCCTGCGTCACCTATCCCGAACCCGTCTTAAAACTATCACCAATCACCAATCACCAATCACCAATCACCAATCACCAATCACCAATCACCAATCACCAATCACCAATCACCAATCACCAATCACCTCTGACGCAGTCAGTCTGCTATTCCAACTGCGACTTCGTTCTTCAGTCCGACTATCGCGACTGCGTCTTCGATATGGAGTTGGCTTTCATCGCCGCCCTGGGCTTCCGTACGCTGCATAGCATCAAGCATGTGAGCGACAACCTCTCGCTCCATACCTATCGCGAGACCGCCTCCGGCGTCGCCCCCGCCTAACCCATAACCCATAACCCATAACCCATAACCCCTAACCCCTAACCCCTAACCCCTAACCCCTAACCCCTATGACCCAAGTCATTCTCCGTCCCCATAAGGAGGAGTCGCTCCTCCGCTTCCATCCCTGGGTCTTCTCGGGTGCTATAGCGCGTATCGCGCTCGATCCCGACTATCCCTACGATGCCCCCCGCGAGGGTGACCTGGTCCAGGTGCGCTCCTTCCAAGGCGATATACTCGGTGTGGGCCATTGGCAGGTGGGCTCTATTGCCGTACGTATCCTGCTATTTGGCGTGGATTCTCTGCCCGCTGATTTCTGGACCGCTACTATCGCTGCGGCCTACCGCGTACGCGAGTCGCTCGGCCTCATCCGTCCGGATAATGATACCTACCGCCTTGTTCATGGTGAAGGCGATTTCCTGCCCGGGCTGATCGTCGATGTCTATGCTGATACGGCTGTGGTCCAGGCCCACTCTGTCGGAATGCACTATGCCCGTCACGACGTCGCCCAGGCTATCGTGGCTGCCGTACCCGCTGTCCGGAATGTTTACTACAAGTCCGACGATACCCTCCCATTCAAGGCCCAACTGGATGGCGACCGTGTAGGCTACCTGATTGAAAATCAACAATCAGAAATCATAAATCCTAAATCCGACTTCTGGTCCACCGAGAATGGTCTCCAGTTCCGCATTGATTGGTTGCGTGGCCAGAAGACCGGCTTCTTTGTTGACCAGCGTGAGAACCGTGCCCTCGTCGAGCGCTATGCGCGTGGCAAGGACGTGCTCAATATGTTCTGCTACACCGGTGGCTTCTCGCTCTATGCCTTGCGTGGCGGTGCCCGTACTGTCGATTCGGTCGATGTCAGCCAGAAAGCTATCGACCTGGTCAACGTCAACGTGGCTCGCAACTTCCCCGACGACCCGCGTCATCATGCCTATGCCGCCGATGCCTTCGATTTCCTCAATGAGAAAATCACAAATCATAAATCTGAAATCACAAATTATGATCTGATCATCCTCGATCCTCCTGCTTTTGCTAAGCATCGCGACGCCGTACGCAATGCCCTGCGAGGCTACCAGCGTATCAACGCCAAGGCTATCCGGCAGATCCGTCCGGGTGGCATTCTCTTCACCTTCTCTTGCTCCCAGGCGGTGGACAAAGAGGCCTTCCGTTTGGCTGTCTTCAGCGCGGCTGCTAGCGTCGGACGACGTGTCCGCATCCTGCATCAGCTCCATCAGCCCCAGGACCATCCGATCAATATCTACCACCCCGAAGGCGAGTATCTCAAGGGCCTGGTGCTCTATGTGGAATAAAATTTCAATATCCGGTTGACAATTCGCACATTATATTTGTGTATATCGGATTTTTGTTGTACCTTTGCAGTCCGTTTTAAAATTTTGAATTACGAGAATGAAAAAATCGTTACTTTTTATCGTTGTAGCGCTCTGTTTCTGGGCATGCGCTAAGGAGCAAAAGCCGGAGCCTCAGGAGCTTATGAACGCTTTTGTAGCCAATACGGATTCTGTTTGTGCCGGCCAGGTGCTGGGTGATGAGAGCAATGCTACGTCTATCACCGCGGTTACCTATCAGGATAGTACGCTTCTCTTCGCTTGTACGCTCAGCCCGGATGCTGAGATCGAGCTCGAGTTGCTCGAAGCTACGGCCGAGGACAACCTCATGCCCGATGTAGAGAACCAGGTGGCTCACATCCTGGGCGACTCTATCATGGCGGCTGACCATCCCGAGGTGCTTCAGATGCTTACCGACGAGCATGCTCGCGTCGTCTTCCGCGTCAGCGATGCCCAGGGTCAGTCCTTCGATTTGCTCGCAAAACAGTACTAATTTGCGAAAATTTGCTTTTTTCTTACAGAAAATTTGCATAATTCAAAAAAAAGCAGTACCTTTGCACGCTTTTTTCCGTGACTCGCTCACGAAAAAATCGTTTTAGATTACGCTTTTTTCCGTGACTTGCTCGCGAAAGAAATATCCAGTCTACCAGTTGACCAGTCGACCAGTAGACCAGAAAATATTAATTAATTAACACTATTTTTATCTTTATGTTAAATCATTACGAGACCGCTTTCGTGTTAACTCCCGTTTTGTCTGAGCCACAGATGAAGGAAGCGGTAGACAAATTCGAGAATCTTCTCAAGGAGAATGGTGGCACCATTCTTAACCGTGAGGAGTGGGGTATGCGCAAACTCGCTTATCCTATCCAGGGTAAAACCACAGGATTCTACGCACTCCTGCAGTTCGACGTAGAGCCTGCATTCATCGCTAAGTTCGAGACTGAGATGTGCCGTGACGAGCGTATCATTCGCTTCCTCACCACCCGTCTGGACAAGTATGCTTTTGAGTACGCTGAAAAGCGTCGTAACCATTCTAAAAAAGAGGAGGCTTAATTATGGCACAGAACAATGAAATTCGTTATTTGACCCCGCAGACCAAGGGTCAGCAGAAGAAGAAATACTGCCGCTTCCTCAAGAGTGGAATTAAGTATATCGACTACAAGGATCCTGAGTTCCTCAAGAAGTTCCTCAACGAGCAGGGTAAGATTCTTCCCCGTCGTATCACCGGTACTTCGCTCAAGTATCAGCGCAAGGTTGCACAGGCTGTTAAGAAGGCACGCCACTTGGCTCTTCTGCCCTACGTTACCGATTTGATGAAATAAGTATTAACCCATCTAAGAGAAAGGAAACAATCATGGAAGTAATTCTGATTCAAGACCTGGCTAACCTGGGTTTCAAGAACGACATCGTTAAGGTAAAGGACGGCTACGGCCGCAACTATCTGCTCCCGCAGCGTATCGCTGTCATCGCTAACGAAGTTAACCGTAAGCAACTCGCTGAGAACCTCCGTCAGCAGGAGCACAAGCAGGCTAAACTGCTGGCTGACGCTCAGGCACTCGAGGCTAAGCTCCAGGAGACTGTAATCGAACTTAAGGTGAAGGCTAACGAAGACGGTAAGATCTTCGGCGCTGTGACCACCGCAGCTATCGCTGACGCACTCGCAGCTGTTGAGATCAACATCGACAAGAAGGTCATTACTATCCCCGAGCCCATCAAGGAGCTGGGTGAGCACCTCGCTCAAGCCCGTCTCCACCGTGAGGTAAAGGCTGATATCAAACTCAATGTTGTAGCTGAGTAAACCGTAAATTTTTTTAATTTTTAATTTATGAAGGTTCGTGCAAGTCGAGTGTAAGCTTGCTTACGCAACTCGACGAAGCCGAAGCTCCAGAATTTTAAAACTCCTTTTAAAATTATGAAAGCTGGAATTCATCCCGATAACTACCGCGTAGTAGTTTTCAAAGATATGTCTGACGGTACTCAGTTCTTCAGCCGCTCTACCGCTGCTACCAAGGACAGCATCACCATCGATGGTGTAGAGTACCCGCTCATCAAGCTCGAGATCTCCAACACTTCGCACCCGTTCTATACCGGTAAGTCGAAGCTGGTGGATACCGCTGGTCGCGTCGACAAGTTCATGTCGCGCTACGGCAATCGCAACCGCAAGTAATTGCGGACACTTCCAAGGGGCAGGCGCGCGCTTGCCCCTTGTTATTTTTTAAATAAAAAAACTAGTTCAACTAGTCCTTCTAGTACAACTAGTATCACTAGAATATTTTATCGCTATGAACAACACACATCTCTGGAAGGCTTTAGGCCGCAACTTTATTATCTCGATCATTTTGTTTGGAGCATTATTGGGGCTCCTGTGGTTGGCGGAAATCATTTTTCCGTCCGTAACTCTATTGAAATGGCATGAAACGGCGTGGGTAGTCGGTATCCCGGCATCCATCATAGGTGTTGCATATATTTTGACTGTTCGCGATCCGCAGAACTTCACGGGTTTCTTTGCGGGTATCGTAATGTCCGCTTTGCTCGGCGTTCAGTTTACGCTGCAGGGCAATTATGATAGCACCTTCCTCTATTTCTTCGTCTTTATCCCATTCCAGATGATGAGTATTTACAAATGGAGCCGAAGCAAAGATGACGGTGGAGCCGGTTTTGAACCGAAGTTCCTGGATGTTCCGCGTTTCTGGTTGTCGCTCTTCATCGGCCTGGCTGTCACAGCCGGAGATTATATCATACAGACCTTTATCTTCCAGCACAATGCTTTAGCCGACAATATAGCCGTTAAATTGTGCAGTGGTTTGATGATCTCGTCCTCTTTCCTGGCGAACTACTGGTTGATTTACCGCAAGACGGACAGTTGGCTGTACTGGTTCATCTATAGCGTAGCTGGTATTGTCTTCTTCAGCTTACCTCAGATCATGAATCCGTTCTCAATCGTGCTGTTCTGCTTCTTCCTGGTCATCAACTCGTTTGCAGGTATTGCATGGATCCGAGACACCAAGCCCGAAGACTTCGGCTGGGCCACTTGTATTTTTGCCCGCAAAAAATAATTTTCACTTTTCACTTTTCAATTTTCAATTTGTTTTTGGATGCCAAGAAAACAAGATACCCTTTTTCGAGTTGAGTCGCAAATCTCCCTCCTCGACTTCCTGCTGGCCCGCATGGGCGGCATGACGCGCACCTCCGTCAAGCAGATGCTTACCCAGCGTCGCGTCTCCGTAGCCGGTGCTGTCCAGACGCGTGGCGACTATACCCTCATGCCCGGCGACCGCGTGGCTATCTCGGCCGGTCGTGGCAACTCGGCCTTGACGCACCCCAAGCTCTCGCTGCTCTACGAGGATGACTATCTGCTCGTCGTCTATAAGCGTCCGGGCCTGCTCACCGTACCTACGCGTCCGGAGTCGTCCGAGACCACGGCGCTCTCTATCCTGCGCGCCTACGTACGTCGTCAGCATCCGCGCAACTCCGTCTTCGTGGTCCATCGTCTGGATCGCGAGACCAGCGGTGTGCTCGTCTTTGCGCGTAGCGAGGAACTCCAGCACTATATGCGCGAGTATTGGCGCCAACTGGTCACCGAGCGCACCTATATCGCACTCGCCGAGGGCTTTTTCGAGCAAAAAGAGGGCACCATCACTACTTGGCTCACCGAGGACAACCGTACCACCCGCGTCTATTCTTCCCCCACCGACAACGGCGGCCAAAAAGCCATCACCCACTATAAGGTCCTCCGACAATCCCCCGTAACCTGTAACCCATCCCCCGTAACCCATACCCCCTCACCCGTAACCCATAACCCCTCCCCCGTAACCCTTCTTGAGCTCCACCTCGAGACCGGCCGCACCAACCAGATCCGTGTCCATCTGGCCTCTATGGGTCATCCCGTAGTGGGCGACCGTAAGTATGGTCATGGCCTCGACTATAGTCCGGTGGATCGCCTCTGCTTGCATGCCAAGGTGCTGGCCTTTATCCATCCCGCTACCGAGAAGAAGGTCCGCTTCGAAGCCCCCGTTCCCAAAGAATTTAATCGTTTGTTCTAATTAATATGAAAAAGATATTCATTATTCATTTTTCATTATTCATTTTTCTTGTTCCCGCGTTTGCGGCAACAAGAAAGGTCCATACCATCGGCGACAGCACGATGTCCGACTACCGTCCTGCCGCTACGCCTAAGCGAGGGTGGGGTATGTATCTCCAGGCTTTCTTCCTGCCGGACTCCGTCCGGGTCAACAACCGTGGTAAGTCGGGTGCCAGTACGCGTACGTTCTACGAGACCGAAAACCTCTGGCCGTCCGTCCGCACCCAGATGCAGTCTGGTGACTACCTCATTATCCAGTTCGCTCATAACGACGAGAAATGCAAGGGCCAGGACGTCTATCACTACAACGACTCGCTCCGTGCCCTCGGCCAGGATACTACCACCGATATGCGCGGCACCGAACCCAATACTACGTATAAGGATTACCTGCGCCTGTACGTGCGCGAGGCGCGCGAGCTGGGCGTGACGCCGATTCTTATGAGTCCTATCTGCCGCGCCTATTTCCGGGACGGCAAGATCAACGACGAAGGCCGCCACAATCTGACAAACAATAACCAATCACCTATCACCAATCACCAATCGAAGGACTACGTCCGCTGTATGCGCGAAGTCGCCTCCGAACTCAACGTCCCCTTCCTGGATATGACGGCAGCAACCTGCCAAGCCTTCGAGTCTCTCGGTCGCGACTATTGCATGGCCCATTTCTTCAACTGTGGCGACAAGACCCATACCTCGGCCGAAGGCGGCATGGTGGTGGCTAATTTGGCTTACGACCTCATCGCTCATGCGCCCGAACTGGCGGAACTCGCCTCATGGACCGTCAAGCCCTCCGATGAGGCGCTTGCAGCCTATTCTGCGCGTATCGAGGATGCCGGCCGTGCCGCAGCCTTCTCCGCCTCCGGCACGCCTTTCAGTAAGACGATTTCGGATTTCCGCTTAGAGAACCTGCAACCGGAAATCAAAAATCACCAATCAGAAATCATAAATCCTAAATCAAAAATCCTTCCCCCGGAAGGCTCTTGGCCTGCCGGGGAGATCGACGAGGTGGCGAATCGCTATGTAGAATATACCCTCTCGGCACCTAAAAAGAAGGCACTGGTCATTGAGTCGATCGAGTTGGATGTCTGCGCATATGGTGGCGACGGTATGAATATCCATATCAATGCCGGCTTTGGCGATATGTTCCGCGACGTGGTGACGCTCTATGAGAATACGGCCCTGCCCAAGAATCGCCCGATCCATGTCCGTCTGACGGAACCCCTGCTCGTTCCCGCGGGTGAGACGCTTGTGCTGCGCGTCCTGCCGTGGTACGACAGCCGCATCCGTCCCCAGACCGGCAAATCCCTCCGCCTCTCCCCCCTCACCATCTCAGGCAAAGAGATAAATAAGCCCTAAAATACAATTATTTAAAATGAATTATGCAATTTGCATAATTTAATATGTAGCTGTTTTGTATGCGATTGCCAAGGATGGGGTAGCACAACAACTTCAATGATATAATAGAAAACGGAGCCATCTGAGCTCCGTTTTCTACTATAACCAATAACCAATAACCCATAACCTTTAGCCTCTTACCCCGCGTTTGCGTCGCATCACCGATAGAATAACATTGTCAAGATCTCTTGTTCAAATTGCCGCACAGTCATAATACGGCATTCTCCAATACTTCCTAACTGCAAAAGGTCGCTATCTCCTGAAACTAAAAAGACGGCTTTAGCTTGAATGGCCAATTCTAAAAGATAATCATCCTTAGGGTCACGACAACGGGAGGGAATCTCTCCTAGAGGAATATTTGTCATGTTTAGTTCCATCCATTCCTGCAATTGATTCACATCATCTGCTTGGAAATATCTTGCAAACTTAGGGCGACGAGCAACCAACAATACCTCTTGCATCAATCGCTCTGTTATCACAAGTTCAATACTTGGATAACTGAGAATCTCACGCAACGAACTCAATTGCCGACCAATTAAAGAACTTATCCATAAATTGGTATCAACAATAACTCGAATCTTATTAGTTGGCATATAAATGGTCTTGCATTTCTTGTCGTACAATCTCACACTCTTGGCGGATTTCCTCATCCGTCAAGTCACATCCTGAAAACGCGTCTTGCAACTTAGCAAACGTGTTTGCGCGATTTTGAGCTTTTTTTTCTTCTCTGCTCAATAAAGTCTGTACATTCACAGGAACAATGACATATGGCACACTAACGCGCTTGGCAAAATCTGTCAAAAATGCCATTTGTGAAATGTCCTGTGGTTGAAATACAATGGTACTCATGACTAATTCCTTTTCTTTACCTTTGACGCTGCAAAGGTACAACAAAAAAATGACATACGCAAATTTGTATGCCATTTTTTTGTTATTTTTAACGCGCAGCCTTTCTCCGTCGCAGTGCCACGAATCCGCAATACGCTCCGATCATCATCATCATCGGCAGCATCGCATCGCCGATCGGATCTTCATACGGGTCCTTGTTGTCGCCTGGACGCTCTCGGCGAGGCCCTGAATAATAAGTTTTCTTATCATTCGCAGAATAGGTCGTAACGATTCCCTCTCTGGCGGCAGACGGTAACGTAGAACCCGAACCAATCATTGCGGACGTTGAGTGCATTTTGGCTTCGGGGAACAAGGTGGTGTTTTGGGCATTTAAACCCAAAACACTCATCATTGACACTACAATCAATAAATATCTCAATGTTTTCATAATCTGTTTCCTTTCTTTAAACATTTTGCATTCATTATTTATTGATTGTTTTTACTCGTTTTCCGGTTGCATCAAAGATGATTCCGTTACTCAAGATATACATCTTATCGCGGTATATGAACTTAATCGGCATATCCGCCTCTCCTTCCGGTACAATATCTTCAATGTTGGTCGGCACTTCTTGCTCTTCCTTCAGCTCGATGGTCAGAGCAAAACGTGTCTCATTGCGTCCATTGATGGTTGTGAAATCATACGGGGAGTTAAGTAAGTCAACTGTCTGATGCAGCTCATAGTCGGTCAGCCAGATATGTTCCACATCTTCAACATTGCTCTCCTCATCCAAACTGAACGTATAGGATCCTGTTGTGTTGGCAATATATCCGACAGGTATCGTGTCGCTGGCATCTTCCGGACTCAACGCGTTGTATGCTAGTTTGTAGCCGCCTGTCATTGTATAAACTGACATCGAACGTTCCATTTTCTCCAGATCTGCATTGATCTCATAAGCCGGACTGTACTGCTCTGCAATGAGCAAACCGGTGTGGTCTTGACTCGTGCCGTTACCCAGCAGGATTTCAAACTCAACCTCGCGTTCTACTACATTGGCATACAATGCCGGCAAGTTAGCGCGACTAGCCAGTGAGAACGAAAGATCACCGCTGGTTCCTATCTGCAAGAAGAAGCTCTTGAACGGCTTCAAGGTTGCCGTTGACCATTTCTCTTGCTCATAGTCTTCTCCATTGTCGTGCGGAATCGTTACGTAGCGATAGGTGTCGCTTACCCACTCCCAAGGACCGGTGCCGGTCTCTTTTAGATAGCCGACTGCCAGTTTTGAATCCGGGTCACTGCCGCTTATCGATACCATGTACGGGTTACCTAAGTAGTTCCAACCCTTATGGTTATCCGAAATGGAGACAGAGTACTGGTTCTCGTATGCTACCACAGGTACAGTCTTCGCTTGTTCGGTGTTATTCGGAGCGGTAGTACCGATATTGCTCTTCATCGGCATACGAATGATAGAATACCCATCACCATATCCGGCTTGCGGCTCAGCTGAAATCGTGTATCCGACACCGGCTTTCAGTGCTGCTTCGCCGAATTTGCTTTCGAAGTTCTCTTCCCATACCCACGTATGAGCCTTATCTCTATCGGCTCGTGCTTGACCATCATAAGCCGATACATACAAATCCGATCCCGGTGTCATTGCCGTTCCATCCCAATAAGTGATATCCGATAGTGCTACGTCGTACGGAACGCACATCTGATACATCTGGTCGAGATTTACGCGCATATCGTAATTGATGGTTGTAACACTCTTCTTCGCAAAGACGCCCTTCAGTGACAACTCCGGAACTCCGTACTTGTTAACCGTATAGGTCGAACCGTCATAAATCTGATCAATTCCGCCGAAGAAGGTCAGGCTATGTACGCTGATCTTGTTAGCATCGCTGTTAGTATTTGTTGCCGGAACGGAGATCTTCGATGTCGGATAAATCGTTACATCATAGAACTCGTTCTGTGCCTGTGTTCCGTTTATTGTCAAATGAGCACCATCGCGTACTACCAAGTCTGCATGGCTATATACCTCTTTTGTCAGTGTGCTGAACGGAGCATCGGCAATCGCTTTTTCTGCGCGCGAGATAATAATAGGTATATTCTTAGTGCATGCGTAGTTGGTTGTCGAGACGGAATAACCTACCGTCAGTGTCTTGGTCGGATTGCCTTCCAAATCCAAGTTGCCGATCTCATATAAGTTACCTCCCTTAGAAGTGCATGTAGGACTTGCAACCGCATTGCCTCCAATCTTCACGCTCGGCGAGCTCAACGTACTCGTCGTGTAAACCAGCACTTTCGTCGGGTACCACTCTACCACCTTCATCTCAAACGGCTCTACTTCTGTTGTCGGCAGGAAGTAAACACCGTCCGTCAAACCGGAACTATACGTACCCCACTGCATCGTGCGGTAGAGGTTCAAGTAATTGGTATTATTTGCTTGGTCGCTTTGCAGCGTGTATTTCCATGCGTTGCCGCTGGCACCTACTGTCGTACCAATCTTCCACTCGTTCGGAGCCTCACCGGTTGAACCAAGAGTGGTAATAGCGTTCGCCAAATCAATCGTGTTGGTACTCTTGCTATTGTTAGCCCAAAGTCCCTTGTTCCCACTATTGACTGCTGCCAGACGAACGCGTTCGCCATATGCGTTGCCACCGTTGAGTGCGTAACGGTCGTTAGCCGCTGTAGCAACAGTCTTAACCGGCCACAATGTATAGGTACACGTCTTCGGCGCGGTTGCCGTCATCGTTTCTTCATTTACCTCAATAGCCACAGCATCAGGTGTAGTCGAACTGCTCATATTAGCCGGAAGGGCGTACCAACTGGCACCCACTTTCGTAGCTACAACGAATTTCTCTGACATGTTACGTACATTGATGTCAAGCGTTCCTTCCAAGTCCGGATTCGGCACATCCCACGTAGCTGTAATCGTCACTTCGCTGGCACTTCCGTCTCCGGCGCTGCTCGGCTTATAGTGAACATATACATCGGTATCTATGATTCCGTCGCTTGCTGTCAGATTCAACGTCGTGGTAGGCAGATTCGGTGCCGTCTTTGCAAAGTTCGCATTCCGGTCTGCCGAGAAATAGACATCGTCGCTGTTCGAACTTAGCGTCACGGTAGCGGTGTTGTTCAAGTTTACAGCCTCCACGTGTAACGGCGTAGCCGCCATGATTCCACGACCGTTGAAAGCCGTTACGGCGATATCGCCGCTCAGTGCTATCGTCGGCTCCGGACACCAAGCAATATAATCGCCTGTCAGTTTGCACGAAATAGTGATTGCATAATCAGGCATCGTCAGCGTACTTCCGTCTAATAGCGTCATCGTCACGTCTGTACCATCCGATGTCTTCGTTACTTTCCAGGCCTTCCATGCGTGCGGCGCGGTAACACTGCTGTACGCCAAGGTCACCGATGTCCCGTAAGCCACATCTGCTTCATTGTCTTCTGTGATAGCACTGCTCCCTGAAGGAGTCGCTTGAATCGTTACATTATCAGCAGTTGCTACCGCCAACTTATGTTCGTTAGCTACCCATTTGGCATAGAGTACTACATCCGATGTAATGCTGGCTGAAGTGCTACCTGCCGCATAATTCGTACCGCTACCATCTGCTTTGACGTTCCATCCGCTGAAGGTGTGTCCGGTTTTCGCCATACTGCCGGTATTATCTTTGATTGTCACCGTGCTATTCTTATCCACATTGGTGTGAGCGTCTGGCGCAGATCCCGAAGTCGCTCCGTTCTTGTCGTAGGATACGGTGAACTTGGTCTTCTCGGTTGCTGCCATCGTTACAATGACATTGCCGGTTATACCGCTCGCCGGTTCAACCAATAGATATCCGTTTTCATAATAGCAATCTTCGGTGATGTCGGTGTACTCAAAGTAGTAATCTTGCATCTCTACTTTGTACGTAACAGGTGCACCGTAATTGGTGCTGAAGCTGAAGTTCGCATTGAACCCGGCTGCTCCATTATCTACCTCGGTAGGATAACTCACTTTCGTCATACCGGACAGATCGTAGCGAATAGAAAACTTACCATCTTCCACCCATTCCGCATATAGCGTCTGATTGCTGGTAAAGGTTACTTGCTCGCAGTCGGCATATGTCAGTGAAGAAAAACTACTGCTCGTTCCCCAACCGGCAAACTCGTAATCGTCTTTGCTAAACATACACGAACTCAAGTGCGTCGGCGTACTGGATAGTATCTTTTGCGTCTTGTCGGAATCCGGAGTACCTCCGTTCGGTTTGAACGTAATCGTTATCTGTGTCTCGCTTGGAGCCGTCCAACCTACATTTTTCGTCCATCCGCTTACGCTATTGCTGGCATCTGGACGGTAAACGGCAAACATCTCCGTATACCCCTGCTTGGCGGTATGTTTATAGTCATCGTTGTTTGCTCTATTGGGTATCGGGTGTATGTAGTAGATTACAACCGGATTTTGCTCATCATCCCACATGTAGTTACCGTTAGGCTTAGTCGGCCAATCGGTTACATCAGGATCATAGATATGCCATCCCACAAAGGTATAGCCATCTTTCTCCGGCGCCGGGGGAACCACTAAGTTTTGGTCTTGTACTACGTACGGTTGCCATTTGCTACGTGTAGCATCCCAAACTTTGTACGTACAATCGGCTGCCCATACATTTGCGCTCGTAACTATTAACACCAGTACTGCGCACAAATATTTAATATACGTTTTCATATTCGTATTGATTGCTAAGATATTCGTTTTCATAACTTTGTTCCTTTCACTTTTCATTTTTTCACTTTTCAAATATCTTATTCTGCTAGCGCCTCCCAAACGGAGTAATAAGTAGTTCCGCTTGCTGTCATAGATGTGCCTTCACTAATCACCGTAGCACCGGCTTTCAGCGTTCCATCCAGATTGATGTCATCAGCAGCAACCCAACCCTGGAAAATAGCGTAGTTCTTTTCGCAATCAGTTCCAGTTTCCATGTCCCCATCATCCAAATCCGGAGCATTGTAACTTAAGCACTTATACGTTGTCGAATTTCCGTGCATTCGGTCGATATACGTATCCGCTGCACTTACCGTACCGCTTACAGCTACGTTCTTGCTCAAACCATCATCGCTGACACTCACAACCACGTTGCCGCTCGGTGAACCTGCACTCTGTTCGGTCTTGATGCGTACATAAACCTGCGTCTTCGCAACTGCGGTTCCTACACGCGCTATATCAATAGCATCGTCATATCCGCTACCCGAACTCAGACTCACTTCGTAGCCTGTCGGAGCTGCTACATGAATACCTGCACTCAGGTTCTTTCCGCTTACGTAGAACGACTGCGCTGCACTCGCCTCCGTTGTACAACCCGCAAATGCACTTAGTGTACCTTCCACCTTAATCACCGGATCTGTCGTCGGTACGGAATAAAGCTTCGTACGTGCCGTCTGGTTGCTGGTGTAGCAAGCAAACTTACTTCCGCTGGAGTTATACTCAATATACCGCGATGTATACTGATTATTTGTAATGTGTGCGATTCCGGTTGAAATGCTGATTGACCACTTGGTTTGATTGTCCGTGTTATCAACATAGGTCTTCAGATAGGTGTTGTCTTCTTTCAAACCAAGATATTTCTTGGTGTCATCCGTTACGGCTTTGAATACCCAAGCTCCAGGTCCGCCCTGTAATTCAAATACCTGTACCGTATAGGTATCACCCACCTTCAGCGGATAAACGGTAACGGCCGTCTTCTCATTATTGGCAAAATCAAAGTCATTAGTAGAAGGACGATCATTACCCGCAGCATACGTATTAACAGCATTTCTCGTACTACCGTTATCGGCAACGATTACAACCTTGTCACCTTCATTCAAGTCATTCACATCTGTTACCAGCGTGTAATTTGTACCAATACGCACAACGTATGTTTTCGTTACTACATCTGAAGCCGTTGCACAACCATCTTTGATGGCAATCGCACTAACCTTGATGGTACTATTCGCCGGAATGCTGATAGCACCGGTATACTCCGTACTACTGCTTGTCGGCGTTGTCGGATCCGTGCCATCATTGGTCGTCTCGTAATAAATTGTGGCGCCGTCCATGTCGCAACTCAACGTTACATTCTGAACCGCATAGTACGTACCGCTGTTGACGCTAAACGTCGGATCCGGAACCTTGATCGTGATGTCCACGCTACCTACCTCTGAATCGTCACGCTCAGCTTTATAAGCAATAGCTTTCAATGTGGTGGTACAACTGATCTCAACAGGCTCACTATAAACAGTTCCGCTCGAAGAAGTCGGATCGGTTCCATCTGTTGTATAACGGATTGTTGCACCCGGAGTCGTCGTACTGATCGTCACGCTCTGTGTTTCAGTATAGGTATCTTCATCCACGCTGAACGTAGGAGTACCGCATTCAGCCGGAGCATCACACAGCGTTACATAATTGCTCCACGAAGCAGGAACTACAGCTGAGCCTTTCTTCGCAAACCATAAGTAATTAGACCCGTCATTACCACTGGTTCGGAACGGAGTATCATTGGTGGTACTCAGCATATACGGGTTAGTCTCTACTTTGTTGAATGTATACTTAACACTATATCTGATTCCGTAACCGGTGCTATTGTTATACCAATAATTGGATCCTGTTTCTGTACTCCATGCTAAACCTCCCGATTGGCACTTTGTTGCATGTAAGTATTGAGTAGTAGGAACGTCTTCAATATCTATGACACGAGAGATTCTAAACTGATTAGCAGCAACTCTTGTTATAGTTACTTCTTGCATTCCATCAGGAGCAGATGTTGCCACGTTATCTGTAAATGTGAAAGCAGTAGAAGTGACGGCACCGTGTCCGGAAGAGATTGTTCCATTAAACGCTTTCAATTGATGTGTAAGAATGGCGTATGTTCCGGTCGTTAAATCAGAGGTGTTGCTTGTTTTCGTCCACGTCGTTGTACTACTCTCCGGTGTCTCATCAGCAAATACCGCATAGAACGTTGTCGCAGACGTAATAGCCGGGGAGCCATCCGCAGTAGTGAACAAGTCACCCGGAGCACTCTGACCGGTTGTCTTACCGAGATTGCTTGTGCTCCAACCCTTGAACACCTTATCCGAACAACCTTCCGGTGCACTCGGAGCTGTAGGCAGTGTCGCTACCTTCGTGTTGTAATTCGCATTGCCGCTCGGGTCACCGGTCGTGTATTCCTCACCGTTCACCATCCAAGTAACTGAATAGTTCTCTATTGTCCACTTCGCATAATACGTCGTGTTAGCCGTAATAGCCGTGGCGCCGATAGACGTTACCTCATTACCTGCCGTACATGAAGCATCCGTGAACCAACCATCAAAATGATATCCGGTCTTCACACCATCCACCAATGCCGTTGCCGCACCGTATGTATGACTCGTCGGCAGCGAACCTCCGTTACTACCGGAATAAGCGTTATTGCCCTTATCCTTAAACGTGATCGTGTAACTGTCGCCTTGCCACTGAGCATACAGATTCTGCGCGCCGGTCTTATCCCATATCTTTGCGCTCGTGAGCGTGCTTGTGTAATATTGCGTACCGCCGCTCGTGTTATCGAAGTATCCGGTGAAACTGTAGTGGTCTCGCGACGGTTTGACGATATCGCCACCTCCACTCAGCGTACCCGGCATCGACGCGTCATACGTAGCCGTTACCGTTTGGTCACTGCCGCTACCGCCATTCGGCTTCAGTGTTACCGTACTTGTCTGCGGTGTAAACACAGCCGTGATAGTTGCATCAGCACTCAAGATATGCTCATTACCGCTGGTGAAGGCTGCACTATTTACCTGCAGGCTTGTCAAACTATAACCAGCATCCGGCACTGCTGCAATCGTTAAGATACAACGGTGTGCCAAATCATCATTACTGCCGCTGGTAAAGCTTGCTGAACCTGTTCCATCATACTTGTTGTAACTTACCGTCACAGTACCATGACTGTAACTGCTAATCGTCGCCGTATGTTTCAACATACCGTCCGTCTTGGTAACATACCAATAGTCGCAACCATATGAATCCGTATTCTTCTTAGTTGTCGGAACCAATGTTACGCCACCCTCACCTACAACATATTTCTGATGAACAATAGAACGAGTTATGTCATAATCAGTTGTAGAAGGATTATTAGGCTTTACTACATATATATCATGACTATCATCCGAATCGTCACACCATGCTATATTGTTAGCTATTTGCCAAACCTCAAAACCATCGAATGCCATGGTCTTTGTCGTATAGAACTTATCGGTACCCGGAACCAGCGTCCATGCCGTACCGCCTGTCTTAGTGTTGTTCGTATGACCACTACTTGTACCGATTCGATAGAAGATATCACTTGTTCCTGCATCCGTCCATCCTGTTATGACTGATTTGTCGAACCAGATGCTACGATTGTTCGCTTGATTAGCGACCGGATAGGTGATACTTACTTTCGGATTGTTCTTATCGCTGTAGTTAATAGCAAATGTATAATTGCCCTCCAGACCGGAAGTTACATTCACATTTGCTCCCGTTCCATTCAACGTGATATTGGACTCGTTTGTCGTTACGGTCTTGCTGTTCAAGCCGAAGTATCCACCATTATTATTAATCAACTTAAACTGATATCCCTTATCAGATGTCAAGAAAACAGAAGTATTACTACCCGTTCCGGTGCCTGTGTTACTGAAGTCCAGACTCTGCCATGCATCTGCTGTGCCGTTGTTGATATACAACTGCCACAAACGTACCCATACGCCATCGGTTGTTGCGTCACAACTGCTACCCGGGTTCGTTACAATGCAGCGATATTGTCCTGCGTCTGCTGCCGCCATTGGGTTCTTGGTGTAGCTTGCACTTGTCGCGCCATCAATATCATCCCATTTGGAACCATCGTGCTTCTGCCACTGATAAGTTGCGCTTGTCGATACATTCGTTCCGCTTACCGTCAGTGTCATACTCTCACCAGCGCAGTAGTCCCATTTGCTTCCCGTCGCAGCAATACTCAAACTACTCGGCGCTACACACGGAGTCTTGAAACTAACCTCATCGCTCGCATCGCAGTAACCGTCATCCGCAGTTGCGGAAATCGTAAACGTGTAGTCGGTGTATTGACTCAAACCGGTTATCGTGCAAGAGTAGGTGGAACCACCACTGCTTGGTGTTCCGATATTTCCTGCCGGAACAGCATTGTCTTCGCCATCAACACCCGTTACAGCCCAACTGCTTACATGGTCAATATCGGTCCATGTCAGCGTCACACTATTATACTCCAAATCCGTCTTATCTCCGTTGATATCATCCAGCGGTGTACAACACTTGGTAACACAATCTACGTCAGAGTGCTTGTAGAGTTGTACAGGGTTCTGTGATCCATATGGATTAGTATCACTTTTAGCATAGGCCGCAAAACGAGGTTGTGCACTATTGTAGCGAATATATCTTGTGTTGTAACCTGTGTTTAAAATTCGAGCATCGCCATTATCAAATGTTACCGTCCAACGCTGATCATCGTTTTCTGGAGAAAGAGCAGTAATCTCTGTCTTGTAGAGATAGTTGCCACTTCCAGCGGTTGCATATTTATTGTCGCTGGTCTTGAAAAGGAAACCGGAAGTAGAGGCCGCAACTACCGTAAATGGACATACTCCTCTTGGAGTAGTTGCGTATATTGCAGTATCAGCATAAGAAGAACTGGTACTCAAACTCTTTATTTCCCTATAATTCGTCTCATTAACGATTATTACAACATCTCCTGCCGCAATCGAACTGGCCTTAGTCCATCCCGGAGCAGCGTCTGCCCAAACAGCATAATACGTCACATCCGAAGACTCATTGGGTAACTCACTCGCGTCTCGATAAACTTTTATCGTTGATGAACTATTCGGATTAGTAACCGGAGTGGTGAAGTTATCTTCTGCCCATCCATAGAAATGTGTATAGGAATTGCAACCGCTCTTCGACTCCGTTGGGAATGCCGCGGGGGCCGCACCGTTCTCCACACGCTCTGTTTTCAATGGATTAACCGCATCATTCTGGTTCATCCACGTCACTGTATGAGCCGCAGTAATCGTGTAACTTGCGCTACCGACATCTGAATTCTGGTATCCGCTCTTCGTGGCAATTGCTTTTACCGTTGTCGAACTGCTTACCTCAATTCCGTCGCTATATTCCGTGCTACCCGTGGTAGGAGTTCCGCCATCTGTTGTATAGTAGAACGTAACACTTCCTGTTGTCGTAGAGGCCGGCGTTACCGTCTGTGTACCCAGATATTTAGTTCCTACCAATCCCGGCGAAGCACTAAACGTCGGTGTCGCGCATTTCAACCGATAGGTCGCACTTGCTACCTCAGAGTTCTCGTGACTCGCCTTGATAGCCACTGCTTTTAAGGTGGTATTGTCTGTATTGATAGTCACCGGACCCGAATAAGTCGTACCATATGTGGCAGGATCACGTCCATCTGTCGTATATTTGATGGTCGCGCTACTCGTTGCACAACTAATCGTTACCGTTTGATCATTGTTGTACGTTCCCGCACTCACGCTGAACGTCGGTGTCTGACATTTGGCTACGAACGTCGGAGTAACCGTAACACCATAAGCCGGCATATCAAATGTCGCAGATGCCGTTTGTCCACTCAAATTGACAGAACTTGTCACATCAGCCGTTGTAGAAGTATTGGTAATTACCCACTCGCCAAACCGATAATCTGCACTAGGAGTGGCACTCAAGGTAATCGTAGCATCTTCAATAGCTGTTGTCGGAGATACTGTAAACGTACCTCCTGACTCTGTTCCTTTTGTTACCGTATACGTCGTTCCGCATGTGGTCACATATCCGGAAGCGGTGTAGTTAGGGACGTAGAACTTCAATTGGAAAGCCTGGCCATCAGTATAACTTCCCGCATAAATCTTCCATGAGACATTATACCGTTCCAATGCGTTAGCCGTTAAATCTGAACTGCCATACTGCCGCAAATAAAATGTATTTGTTCCGTAAGTATTAGTACCATACGCCCATTTATCATAAGTTTGGGTACTAATATTTAGGGTGTTGTTTGAGGTCGTTGTACTTGCTGCAATCTTTTTGCTTGTCGTATTTTTATTCGTAAATATCCAATATGAACCACTTTTTGAAATAGTCCATATAAATCGTTTTGCTGGGGTGTCAATTTGACTGGAGGTTTCAGATGGCGCAGAAGCATCGTCATATGCTGTTCCCCCGGCATTGATTCCCAAAATGTGCCAACTTGATTTTTTGTCGTCATATGCCACAATCGCGATTTGCTGTCCTGCGGCAATATCCGTAGATGCAGAAGAAGTTGTCACCCTTTTAAACTTACCATAAGTCCCCGTAACCGCAGCAAACACAGCATAATACGTAGCTCCAGCTGCCGGAATCGTTAAACTGGTGGCGTCTGCGCTGGGGAACAAGTCTGTTGGCTCTGTGTTGGTCGGCGTAGCTCCTATATTGGTAGCACTCCAACCTACGAACACTTTCGTTCCGTCACAATAAACGCCATTGTCCGGTGTCCCCGGATTGGTTAGAGCCGTTCCGGCTGTACCAATCTTAGAAGCGAACACTTGTCCTCCTGCCATCCATTTCACCATTGGTTGCGCAGTAATCGTGACAACAACATTGCCCGTAATGACTTTTTTTAGCAAGAACGTACCTACACCGGCTGTATTAACCGACCATGTGTAATCGGTAGAAGGTGTCAAAGTCGATCCGCCCATCGTAACGGTAATAGTACTCGGACAGCCTTTGCCCGAACTCGGATTAACCGTTCCTGAAACAGCATTGGCATCTCCGGTGTATTCGTAAGATGCATCAGCGATGTCCGTTTCCCATGAACAACCTGACAAAGAAGAAGAAATGGTATATGTTTCTGGCGCCCATTTGATATACAAATTAGCATTAGATCCGGTATAATGGCTGCTACCATCCGTCCAATCAGTTACACCTGCAACAAATTGACGACTACTATTAGCTACTTTTACACCCGAACTTGCGGATGTGTTAGTATAGAATCCTTCTATCGTGTGGCCCGTCTTAGTTGGCGCAGTTGCACCAAACGAGAATGATGTGGCGTTTTGAACAACTGTTCCCGTTGATGGAGAACCACTCGCTGCTCCACCTCCATCCCATTCTTTGAATGTCAACGTGTACTCGTTCAACATCGTGAACGATGTCTGTGTGCCATATCCACTACCGTTTCCATTGGTTGCATATGAACGAACATAATAGGTCGCTCCTGGTGTTAATCCCGTCAAATCTTTAGAAAATGACGTTCCTGTCGTAGTGTACGATGTACCTACTTCATGTTTCGTAACACCGGAACCGCCAATTGAGGGATTCGCACTTGAGCCGATTACGAATCCATAACTGCTTATACTACATCCAGCACTACCCAAACTAGATATTCCACCCGAGCAACTCACCGTCGCACTGCTCGAAGTAATAGAACTATTTCCTGCAGCACTCACAGTAGGGTTAGTTGTACAAGAAGCCGCGGCGGTTCCTGTCAACTCAACTTCATCTAAATATCCTTGACCTATTTGTTTAGAACTTTTATCAAGTTTGTAATGATAAAACTCAAACTTCAAATATAAGGTAGAAACTTGTGCTGCAGCTGGCAAAGAATATGTGGCATTTACATAGTTATTATTGCCATTGACGCCTGTCGATGGGTTCCCGTTAGCATCTGTTCTGGCTAATAATGTATATGAACTACCATCCGTGGAATATGAACACTTAAGAAAAGAATTGGCATGCCACGGCGATGCGGAAATCCCCCAATAGTTAGAGATGGCTAGCGACGTGTAATTTGCCACGTTAAGTGGTCCTACGATGAAGGTTCCTGTTGCAGCCTGATTACCCATAAGTCCAGATGCGGTAGATCCCATTGTGTTTTTAGATTGCTTTGCACTGGTAATAGTATAACTCGCACCCGAATATACCGCGCTAACACCGGATTTAACCGAATACGTGTCACTCCACGCACGTGCGGAGCCAGTATTATTTCCAAATGTTTCATGAAACAAGACTGTTCCCCACATCTGTCCGACTCCGACAGTCAGCATACATAGGCAAATTAGACTGGCGAGATGGATTCGAGTCGAGGTAAATAGGGAGGCAAGTCGGAGGCAAGTCGAGGTAATCCTAGACTTTACCCGATACATTTCCGTACGCTCGTTGGACTCTTTGCCTTCAAAATTTGCACTGGCATAAGTGGCATAAGTGGCAAAAATTTGCATGAGACTCTTGAGACTCTTGAGACTTTCTGCAAAAATTTGCTCTGTCAGTTTTGTCAGTTTTGTCAGTTTAAAAATTTGCATGACACTCTTGGCACAGTTGACACACTTGCCCATCTTGTCTTTCAGCCATTTTCTAAAGCCTTTTGAGACCTTTTGTCCCAATCTCAGACCTTGTGAAATTGAATTTTTCATAATGTATTTGATTTTTATATTATTCGCTTTTTTATTAAGGTCGCGTGCGCGCAGCCTTATTTTGTGACCATAGGCCAATCCAATGACCTATACCCGTTTTTTATGTTGACATAATGAAATAACTAAATATTGCATGACAAAGTTGAAAAAGTTGACAAACTTTACTTGGTCCTTTTTCCAGTCCAGCTTGTTCCTTTTTTTTCTCAGCTTGGTCCTTTTTCCAGTCCAGCTTGTTCCTTTTTTTCTCAGCTTGGTCCTTTTTCCAACTACTTTTTTAGTTTATTTCAGTATGTCAAAGATCAATTCACGTTCTTTTGAGTGTTCGTGAAAACACTATATAGTGATATACTTTCGTATATATCTATTCAAGGTGTTGCGGCTGCAATGGAGTTTGCGTGCAATCTCGCTTTTGGGCAGCCCTTTCTCCATCGCCCGACGGATATACGCTTCGTGGTGATAAAGCAACAATGCCTCTTTGTCCGTCTGTTTCCCCTTGGGACGACCGATAGGCTTGCCTTCCGCTTTCAGCCGTGCCATCGCTTCGCGTGTCCGTTGGCTGATGAGGTTGCGCTCTATCTCTGCCGAGAGCCCGAAAGCGAAAGCCAACACTTTGGACTGAATATCATCGCCTAACCGGTAGCCGTCTTTGATGGTCCAGACTTTGCATCCGCGATGCATGCAGAGGCTCAGGATCTCCATAATCATATACAGACTTCTGCCCAACCTGCTTAACTCGCTGCAGATGATCATGTCGCCGTTCTTCACATGCCTTAACAGTTTGCCCAACCTCCGTTTTGTATATACCCGAGTACCGGAAACCGTCTCTTCTATCCATCCGTCTATCTGCCATCCTTCTTTGGCGCAGAAAGAGTTGATTTCGAAACGCTGGTTCTCTACTGTCTGCTTGTCGCTGCTCACGCGAATATAACCGTACCTCATAGCTTTTTTGCTGCAAAGGTACTGCTTTTTCCGCAAATATATTTCCTTAGATCACTTTCAATCGTTTTTTGAGTGCTGATTGATGACACTATATTTCATTGTATTTTATATTATTCGCTTTTTTATTAAGGTACGCGTGCGCGCAGCCTTATTTTGTGAGTACAGGCTAATCAAATAACCTATACCCGTTTTTTATGTTGACATAATGAAATAACTAAATATTGCATGACAAAGTTGAAAAAGTTGACAAACTTTACTTGGTCCTTTTTCCAGTCCAG
>Ga0247611_10003040_pt1 | contig 25647 bp, 19 predicted proteins | sample 177DNAGHGhighgp2_FD_192422 | JGI IMG/M metagenome (GOLD analysis project Ga0247611, IMG submission 192422) | Sheep rumen microbial communities from Palmerston North, Manawatu-Wanganui, New Zealand - 1770 DNA GHGhigh gp2 | ecosystem: Host-associated > Mammals > Digestive system > Stomach > Rumen... | reverse complement strand
ACGTCCGTAATATCTTCGTGGTTCTTCAATCCCGCCTCTGTGATCGCGTTATAGCCGCCGATGTAAGAAAAATCGTCCGGGAAGAAGATGCAACTCGGCCCCTCGGGCAGGGCCAGGAGCTTCTTCGTCGCTTCATAGCAGCGTCCCACATCGTGGTAGGCGCAGCGGATCACGTTCTTTTCGTCCACCTCTATCCCCAGCGCCTCACAGGCCCGGTAAAAGCCTGTCAGCCGCCCGTCGGTAACGGTGGTCTCCTCGCCGTGGATAAAGGCCAGACGCCGGTGTCCCTTTCCGGCGACGTAGCGCACCAGTGTCTCCATCCCGGCGACGTTGTCGCTCATCACCGCCATGCGTCCGTTGAACATATGGTCGATCGTCACGACCGGCAGCCCGGAATGGACCAGCTCCAATACCATCGGATCGTCAAAGTCGACCGAGGCGATCACGACGCCGTCGACGCCGCGGTAGAGGCAATGCTGCAGGTAGGTGGTCTGCTTTCTGGCAACGTTGCGGTTGATGAACGTGATGTCATAGCCGCAGCGCTCGGCCTCCACCCGGATGCTGTCGAGCACGGAGGAGAAGTATTCGTGCGCAAGGCCGCCCTGCTTTGGGTCGATGAACAAAACGCCAATGTTGAAGCTGCGCGAGGTTTTCAGCGCGCGGGCCGAGGCATTGGTCATATAGCCCATCTCGTCGGCGATGCGGCGGATCTTTTCACGCGTTTCCTTGCCGATATCCTGCTGGCCGTTGAGCGCCTTGCTCACCGTGGCGACGGACACGCCGCAGGCCTGCGCTATGTCCTTCATCGAAACCACGGTTCAACGCCTCCTCGCGCTTAATCGTTTTCGTATCTCAAAAATAGCGCATTTCGTCCGAAAATGCAAGCTTAGCTTTTTAAAAAATTCTTTCAAAAAACATTTTTAGCAATTGTGTACAGTTTTGTATCGAAAAACTGTGTCATTTTGCCCCTTAATCTTTTCGTAATTGCCAGTTGCCGGAAAAATATTGGGCAGATACCCCAATTTTTGCGAAAAAGGCCTTGCATTTTCCGCGCGAATCCGTTACTTTATTGAACAGGAATGCAACGTAAACGATTTCGATAAGAGGGAGAATCGACTATGCAGTACGGTTTTTTTGACGATGCACGAAAAGAATACGTCATCACGACGCCCCGTACGCCGCTGCCCTGGATCAACTATCTCGGCAGCGAGGATTTCTTTGCGCTCTGCTCCAACACGGCCGGCGGCTATGCGTTTTACCGCGACGCGCGGCTGCGCCGTCTGACGCGCTATCGCTACAACAACTGCCCGCTCGATTCCGAGGGCTTTCATCTTTATATCAAGGACGGCGAGAGCGTCTGGAACCCCGGCTGGCAGCCCGTGCAGACGGAGCTTGACCGCTACAGCTGCCGCCACGGACTGGGCTATACGGTCATCGAGGGCGAGAAGGACGGCCTTTGCGCCCGGCAGGAGCTGTTCGTTCCGCTTGGGGACAACTGTCTTTTGATGCGCGTGACGCTGCACAACGGCAGCGACAGAGAAAAAGCCGTGAGGGCGTTTTCTTATCTCGAATTCTGTCTCTGGGACGCGATGGACGACAGCTCCAACTTCCAGCGCAACTACTCCACCGGCGAGGTCGAGGTGGATGGCAGCGCGATCTATCACAAGACCGAGTACCGCGAGCGGCGCGACCATTACGCCGTTTTCTGGGCCGACCGGCCGTGCAGTGCCTTTGACACCGCGCGCGACGCCTTTATCGGCGTTTACGGCTCCCCCGCCCGTCCCGCGGCCGTTTTCGGCGGCGGCTGCACGAACAGCGTTGCCCACGGCTGGCAGCCCGTCGCGGCCGAGCAGTTTGATTTCACGCTGCTCCCCGGGCAGAGCGAGAGCGTCATCTTCGGTCTCGGCTACATCGAAAATGCGCAGGAGGAAAAATGGGAAGCGCCCGGCGTTGTGAACAAAGCCCGCGCCCGCGCGATGATCGCGCGCTATGCCGGAGATGAGGCCTTTGACGCCGCCCTTGCCGCGCTGCGGGAAAACTGGGAGCGGCTGCTTAGCGCCTACCGGGTGGAGAGCGGCGAGGAAAAGCTCGACCGCATGGTCAACATATGGAACCAGTACCAGTGCATGGTCACCTTCAACATGAGCCGCTCGGCCAGCTATTTTGAGTCCGGCATGGGGCGCGGGATGGGCTTCCGCGATTCGTGCCAGGATCTGCTGGGCTTTGTGCACATGATCCCGGAGCGTGCGCGCGAGCGCATCCTCGACATCGCCGCGACCCAGTTCCCCGACGGCAGCGCCTATCACCAGTATCAGCCGCTGACGAAAAAGGGCAACCTCGCCGTGGGCAGCGGCTTCAACGACGACCCGCTGTGGCTGATCGCCGGGACGGACGCCTACCTGCGCGAGACCGGCGACTGGAGCATTCTGGACGAGAGCGTCGATTTTGACAACGACCCCGCTCTTGCCCAGCCGCTTCTTGAGCATCTGCGGCGCAGCTTCGGCTATACCCGCACGCATCTCGGGCCGCACGGTCTGCCGCTGATCGGCCGGGCGGACTGGAACGACTGTTTGAACCTCAACTGCTTCTCTGCCCAGCCTGGCGAGAGCTTCCAGGTCACCGGGCCGAGCGAAGGCCCGGTAGCCGAGAGCGTGTTCATCGCCGGCATGTTCGTCAAATACGGCCGCGCCTGGGCGGAGATCTGCCGCCACGTCGGTCTCGCCGCCGAGGCGGAGGAGGCCGAGGAGGCCGTCCGCGCCATGGAGCGCACGGTGCTCGACAGCGGCTGGGACGGCGAATGGTTCCGCCGCGCCTATGACGCCTTCGGAAATGTCGTGGGCGGGAAGGAGTGCGAAGAGGGCAGGATCTTTATCGAGCCGCAGGGCATGTGCGTCATGGCCGGCATCGGCAAGGAGAGCGGCGAGGCTGCAAAAGCCCTTGCAAGCGTAAAGGAGCACCTCGACACCCGCTACGGCATCGTGCTGCTCCAACCGCCCTATACCCGCTATCATCTCGAGCTCGGCGAGATATCAAGCTATCCCCCCGGCTACAAGGAGAATGCGGGCATCTTCTGCCACAACAATCCCTGGATCGTCTGCGCCGAGGCGGACCTTGGCCACGGCGAGCGCGCCTTTGAGGTCTACCGCCGCACGGCGCCCGCCTATATCGAGGACATCAGCGAGATCCACCGCACCGAGCCTTATGTGTACAGCCAGATGATCGCCGGAAAGGACGCGGCGAGCTTCGGCGAGGGAAAGAACAGCTGGCTCACCGGCACCGCCGCCTGGACCTTCCTGAGCATTTCCCAGGCGATCCTGGGCGTACAGCCCACGCTCGACGGCTTGAAGATCGACCCCTGCGTGCCCGCCTCGCTGCGCCGCTTCACGGTCGAGCGGCGCTACCGCGGCGCGCTCTACCGCATCACGGTGGAAAATCCGGACGGCGCGGAAAAGGGCGTACGCTCCGTGCTGCTCGACGGCGAGCCGGTCGAGGGCAATGTCCTTCCCGTTCAGAGCGAGGGGAAGACCGTCTCCGTCCTCGTCCGCATGGGCTGATTTCCGCTGCAATACAGCAAAAACGCCGCTGCTTTCGCAGCGGCGTTTTGCATATGATTTTGCTTTATTCGTAGGTGAAGAACCGGATGTGCAGCACGGCAGGCGCTTCGAGCGAAAGGCTAGCAGTCTCGTCGCCGTTGAGTCGGCGGCCGGGGATCCACGCGCCGTTTTCAAAGCGTCCCTCCTCCACCTGCAGCAGATCGAGGTTCGGCTTTCCCGGGACGGCGGAGGTAAAGGTCAGGCCGCAGGCGCTGCCGACCACCCAGCATTCGCTGTCGCTGACGGCAAGGCACAGGCACGCGCCGTCGGCGCGGGGGTTGAGCGGGCTCTGGAAGCGGACGCTGAGACGGAAGCCGTCGAAGCTCATCGTGGGCGGGATCGCGCCGAAGGGATTGCCGTCCGGCGCGGGGATCACGGGATCGGTCTCGGCGGAGACGGCCTGCAGCCGCTTCGTGCCGTAGCTCTCTGCGAGCATCGGCATCATCTCGCGCAGGATGTGGCCGAATGCGCCGTATTCCTCGAAGTTCTGCGGCGTTTTGAGCGCAGGATCGGAAACGTCCATGCCGAAGAGGAAGCCCTGCACGGCGGTAAAGGGTTTGCCGATGTCATCAAAGCCGAAGGGCGAATAGCACATGGCGTGATGGCGGCCAAGCGTGTAGACAAGGCGCGGGGCGCAGTAGCTGTGGGTGGCGCTCTCCGGGATGAAGAGCGCGCCGCCGCGGCGCGTGAACTCGTCACAGACGGCCTTGAACTGGGGCACATAGATATCCGGGCAGTAGACGTCGATGTTCGGCGTGCAGAAATCCCAGACCTCGTGCACCTTGGACACCGGTCCGCCGGTGGGATAGCTGCCGGGCGCGCCGCCCTTGTCGAGCCAGCAGTTGGCGCTCATGGGCAGCGGGTAGACCTTCTTGCCCGCCTCGGCCACGGCGTTTACATAGCGCGCGACGTGATAGGCGGAAAAGAGCTCGTCGGCGGCCGTGCCGAAGACCTCGCTCCAGCTCCCCTCTTCCTTTCCGGAGAGGACGGCGGCGCGGATCTCGTCGGTCATGGTGTCGGTATGCGCGCGCATATACGAGGCAAAATCGGCGGGGACCGGGGCGGCAAAGAGCGCGTCGGCCTCGTCAGAGACCTCGCGCGCCGCGCCGAGAAGGCCGGTCTCGTTTTCGACCTGGACGGCGACAACGGTCTGGCGCTTTTCGTCATAGTCCTTCAAAAAGCCCATAAAGGCGGCAAAGGCTTTGGCGTCGGCCTTCCGGGTCTCCTCGCCGAGATAGGACAGCGTCGTATAGGGCATTTTGACCGGGATCGTCGGGGAGACCTGACGCCCGGCTTTGTTTTTGCCCTTTTCGATCTGGGCGCGGGGGAAGCGTCCCAGGTCCTGCTTGACCCATGCCGGGGCGTACATGCACTCGGCGTTCTTCCAGCTGCCGAACCACAGAAACACGATGCGCATGTTTCGCTCTCTCGCCTGGTCGATCAGCGCCTGCGGCAGGGAGAAATCGAACTTTCCCTCCTCCGGCTCGATCAGATCCCAGGGCGCGGGGAGCAGCAGCGCGTTCATGCCGAGCTTCTCGGCGATGTCCCAGATCCCCTCCATATAGGCCGGGGACGAGGAATCGGAATTGTGCACCTCGCCGGCGAGCAGGATAAAGGGCTTATCCTCGACCAGCAGGACCGGCAGGCCGTTCTTTTTCTCGATGTGCGGGATCACAGGGCAAACACCTCTCCTTCCGTGATGCCGTTTTCGTTAAACGCGTCCACGCGGACGAAATAGTCTCTCCCCCGGATCAGCGCGCCGACGCGGTGCTCGCCCGCGGCGAAAACCATCGCGCTGTGATAAAGCTTCTCCGGGCTGCTGCCGAAGAGGATGTTGTAGCCCAGGGCGTCCGTCTGCGCGGCGATGTTAACGAGCATGTCGAGATCTCCGTCGCGTCTGGCGGCGGCGTGCGGCGCGGCGGGCTTTTCGCCGCCGCCGAGGCCGAACACGCGCAGGCCGGAGACGCAGGGATTCTGCCCATAGGGCACGGCCATGTCGCTCAGGCGCAGATACCGCGCGGCGAAGCCCTCCTCGCAGATGACGAGATCGTGGCTGAGGTCGCTCTGCGCGCCGGACTTATCCGCGATCACAAACCAGCTCTCGCCGTCAACGCTGCCCTCGAGCTTCCACTGCGTCACATAGTCGGCTTCCTCGATATAGCGCGCCTGCGATCCGGGGCGGATCTCGCCGGGGCAGGCGATATCAATTTTGTCGTCCGCAAAGTTGATCTGCACGGCGTGCACGTCGAACACGCGCCCGAGATCCACGCACAGCCATTCGCTGCGATCGGCGGAAGCGGCGCGCCACCAGGTCCGGACGTTCTCCTCGGTGGCCTTTTCCGGCTCGTTCCCGGGCAGGCAGGAGGAGGCAGAGGCGGCTTTGGACGCGCTTAAAAGCATCCATGCTGGCTCGCGCCAGGGGTCTTCTTTCTCGCCGGAGACGGCCATGGGCCAGTCGCCGTAGCGCTGGTTGCAGAAAAGCTCGCCGTCGGCGTCAAAGCCCGCGGGCCAGAGACCGCAGCGCCGCTCGAAATCGTGATTGACGGAGATGCGCATCGTGGCCGTGTGCCAGAGGTTGCCCTTTTTATCCTCCATCGTGGAGCCGTGGCCGGCGCCGGGCAGGAAGCCGCCGGGCTTGTAGGAATAGGGGTTGTTTTTAGCGAGCGTAAAGTCGCCGAGCGGACTGTCGGACACATAGACGCCGTCGGAATAGGTGTTGAACTGGGCGCCGGGGCAGGCGTACTGGAGATAGTATTTTCCGTTGTGCTTGTCCATCCAGGCGCCCTCGATGTAGGGTCTGTTCGAGAACATGCCGCGGATCAGGGGCTTGACCTCCTCGGGGATCATGCTCTCGGGGATGCCCTGCGCCTCGTGAAAGGCCTTGTATTTGGCGTCGATCTCCTCCTCGCTGGCGGGGAGGATGCTGTTGTCCTCGCCGAAACGCTCATAGCCGATCTCCAGAGGATGACCCTCGACGAGCGCCTTCGGCTCGGTTTTCGGCAGCATGGTCTCCGGATCGAGCTCCACGCCGTAGATCGGCGTGATGTTCGAGCAGCCCCAGTAGAAGTAGACGCGCCCGTCGTCGTCGAGGAACAGATTGGGATCCCAATAAGGGAAAGTCCCCTCGATCCGCTCATACGGTCCGTTCAGGATGTCCTTTGTGCGCCAGCGGTCGCAGTTGTGGTCGCGGTTGGAGGCGCAGAAATACACCCACTCGCCCAGCACGCGCACGTCGGGGGCATAGTCATAGAGCGGCAGCTCCTCCGGCAGCCGGCGGTTCTCCCAGCTTATGAGATCGTCCGACACCCACACGCCCAGTGTCATCGAGGCGAAGATATAATAGCGCCCCTTGAAGAGGATCATCGACGGGTCGGCCGCCTCGCGGCAGATCTGCAGCCTGCCGTGCAGGCGGGGGTCGGCGTTGAACTGGTAACGGTAGTTGACGTTGATCGGATTACAATAGTATTTCATCGTGATGCTCTCCTTCCGGTACGGTATAGGATCTTCCGTCCGGCAGCTCGATCGTCGCCGGAACGGGGACGGTAAAATCAAAGACAAGCTTTCCTTCGCGGTATTCCCACGCACTGCGGATCGTGCCGACGGGCGAGCGCCACTCCGCTTTGGCATAGCCGAGCTCCCGGCCGGGCTGCGGCCGGAGCGTCAGTTTGCCGGCGGAAAGCCGGATGCCGCACACGCCGGAGAAGAGCCAGCCGGAGATCGCACCGTAGGAATAGTGGTTGAGCGAATCGTGCACCGTGCCGTCGGCGCGCACGCCGTCCCAGGTCTCCCAGATCGTGGTCGCGCCCTTTTCGACGGCATAGAGCCAGCCGGGGCACCCGGTCTGCAGCAGCAGCCGGTAGGCCGTGTCCGTGTGGCCGTTGTCGGCCAGCACGCGGCAGAGATCGGGCGTGGAGAGGAAGCCGGTGTTCAGATGATAGCCGCCTTTCACCACGAGCGCATCGAGCGCGTCGGCTGCCGCCCGGATCTCGTCGCCGTCCAGCAGGCCGAAGGCGAGAGGCCGGACGTATTCGCACTGGCGCTCGGAGACGATCCTGCCCTTTTTGGTGCAGCTGTAGCGATAGGCCTTCTTCGCGTTTTCCGCGATCGCGGCAAAGCGCTCCGCGTCCCCGTTTTTGCCCAGGATCCCGGCGATGCGCGAGAGCAGCGAGGCCGAGCGGAAGTAATAGGCCGTGGCCACCTCGGGCGCGCCGAGCATCATCGTCTTTTTCATGGCGGCGGTGTTGTCCACGTCTGGCTGGCACCACTCGCCGAAATGAAAGCCCTCGTCCACCAGATATTTGTGATAGGGGTTGAGGAGGTTGCGCGGGCGGGTCTTCTGCGCGCGCTTTTCCACGAAGCCGACCCAGCGGCACATCATGTCATAGTTCTCTTCGAGGATCGTTTTGTCCCCGTACGCCTCATACAGCGCCCAGGGGACCAGGATGCAGGCGTCGCCCCAGCCGGCCGAGCCGTGGAGCATATTGGAGATCATGCTCCCGGTATCGTTGACGGGCGCGATATTGCGCACCAATCCGTCCTCCCCCTGCTCGAGCCGGCACTCGCCCAGCCACTTGCGCAGGACGGGCGCGCAGTCGGCAAGATACACCGCCGTCGGGGCGAAAATGCCCGCGTCGCCGGTCCAGCCCGCGCGCTCGCGCGTGGGGCAGTCGGTGGGGATGTCGCAGAAATTCGAGCGCATGCTCCACAGGCTGTTGAGGAAAAGGCGGTTCACATCGGCCCTGCCGCATTCGAAAAAGCCGGTCTGCGCCATCTCGGAATAGACGGCGACGGCCGTGAACTGCGCCTCGGAAAGGTCGGCGTCCGTCTCGATCTTTGCATAGCGGAAGCCGAAGATCGCAAAGTGCGGCTTATAAACGTTTTCTCCGTCCTTGCAGATGTATACGAGCTTCTGCGGGATGCCGTTTTTGTTCCGGTCGCCGGGGTCAAAGTTTTTCTGGGTAAAGTTGCCGTTTTCGTCCAGCGTCTCGCCGTGCCGGAGCGTGAGCTTCTGCCCCGCCTTCGCACGGATGCGGATCTCCGTATAGCCCGCGAGATTCTGGCCGAAGTCGATCACCCGCTCGCCGTTCGGCGCGGTGAAGAGACGGCCGGGAAAGCGCTCCTGCTCGAGGATCGGCACGCTCTCGGTCGGGGCAAGGTTTTCATAGCCGAAGTCGCGCACGGTGACGCCGTGCCAGTCGCGGATCTCCTCGCGTCGGGCGTCATAGGTCTCGCCCTGCTGCAGATCGTTTTCGCGCACCGGCCCGCTCTGGCTGGCCTCCCAGGCCTCATCGCTTAAGAGGATCGGTCTTCCGCCGATCTCAAGCTGGCAGAGCAGGGCGAGATCCTCGCCGTAATAGTTGCGCAGCCCGTCGATGCCGACGCTGCCGCGATACCAGCCGTCGCCGAGCGTGACGGTGATCTCGTTCCCGCCCGCGCGCAGGAGGTCAGAGACGTCATAGGCCTGCACCGTTAGGCGCTTTTTATAGGAGCCCGTCCCGGGCGCGAGCACGAATTTGCCAACGCGCCGGCCGTTGATCGCGGCCTCATACAGGCCGTGGCAGGTGATGTAAAGGACCGCGTTTTGCGTCTCCTCCGCCGTAAAACGGCGGCGCAGGACCGAAGCGGGCTGCCGCGCGTCCTTATCGTGGGGCAGCTCGGGGTCGATCCACTTCGCCTGCCAGGCGGCGGGCAGTTTGTTTCGCATCATAGTTGTCTCAAACCCTTTCGTTGAGCCAGAGCGCGCTCCGCTCCAGGCTCCTGACCGGGTCGTTGCCGACCCAGTTTTTGTGGCTTTCGAGCACGACGGCCTCGACGCCGTTTTCTTTTGCGATCGCAAGCAGACCCTCAAGGTCCATGTTGCCGTCGCCGAGCTCCATACTGTCGCTCTTCAGGATCGGCGTCATGGCGGGGCCGGTCTGGCGGCTGCCGCGGTCGGTGACGTGCCAAAGCCGCATGCGGCTGCCGAGCTTTTTCATCCACGCCTTTGCGTCAGCGCCGCCCTCGGTGAACCAGTAGCTGTCAAATTCAAAGTTTACCTTTTCCGGGTCGGTTTCGTCAAGGAGGACGTCGTAGGCGCGCCGGGAGCCGGCGTGCAGCAGCTCCACGTTGTGGTTGTGGTAGAAAAGGCGGATGCCCTGCGCTTTGAGCGTTTCACCGGCGCGGTTGAGTCTGTCGGCCAGCTCGCGCACCGCCGTCTCGTCGGAATAGTCAAAGCGGTACATGCCCGTTATGACGACCTTGTCGGTGGAAAAGCTCTTGGCTTCCGCGATCACCGCGTCCGTCTCGCGTTCGAGGCTTCCGAGGTCGGCGTGCAGACTGATCACCGCAAGGCCGCTTTCGCGAAGCAGCGCGTGCCAGTCGAGCTTGCCGCTGTTTCCGGTGGGCATGCCGGCGGCGCGCGTCATCATCCGGACCATCAGAGAGCTCGGATGGATCATAAAGCGATTGAGTTCAAGGCCGTCGTAACCGGCGGCCTTGATCCTCTGTAAGGTTTCGCGGGCGCGCGACTCGCTTCCGGTCACAGTGCCCAGCATGATCTGTTGTACGGCTTTTTTCATTTTTTGATCCCCTGCAGAATGCGGTTGAGCTGGCGGATCGACTCCTCGTCCGCGCCGCCCTGCTTTAAAAGGCTCAGCATGGTCATGCGTCCCATCATGCGCTGCAGCGCGGGGTTGTCCTTGACCGCGTCGGCCACGTCGCCCCGCTCGGAGGCGCCCTTGGCCATCATCGCGTCGACGACGGCGCCGGCCTGGGGATGGGAGCGGATCTCGCCGAGCGTGTCGTTGATGGAAAAGCATTCCGGGTCGATCTCGTCCGCGTCAAACCAGTTGGTGACGGAAGCGGCGGCCTTGTTGAAGATATAGCTCTCGTCCGGCTCGCTGACGCGGCGGATGCACATCGTGTCGCTCACGCCGGAAGCTTCGGCGCGGATCAGATGCTCGCCCATCAGCGGGATCGCAAAGCGGAAGACGGTTTTGCCGCTCTGCGTGCCGATAAGCGTGCCGTCGACATAGAGGCTGACCTCGCCGCAGTTGGAGTAGACCTTGATTTCGGTGGTCTCCTCGCAGCGGTTTTCATAGCGCTTGCCGCAGAGATGGACGAAGGGCTCGGTCTTGTTCCAGGCGGCCTTGTAGAGATAAAACGCGTCCTTGCGGAGCTGGCGGTCAAAGGTAACAAGACCCTTCTGGTTTTCGCCGTGCTTGCCGCCCTCGTCACGGCCGTCGGCGGCAAAGTCAAAGAGGTTCCACACATGGGTGGCCCAGAGGTAGGGGCGCGCCTCGATCATGGCGAGCATATGCTCGTGGTAGAGTGCCTGGTACTCCTCGGTATAGTCGCCCTTTTCGGGGCGGGAGGAGTGGAAGGCGGGGTTCGCGTCCGCGCCGTATTCGCTAAAGCCGATGACGCGCTCGGGGTATTTCGCATGGTATTCGTCGAAAAACTCGTCGGTCTGCTCCAGCTCGCCGAGGTACCAGCCGAAGTAGAGGTTATAGCTGTTGATGTCCGGGATCTCGAGGATGGGGCTGTCGATCTCCAGCATGAAGACGTCCGCCATCGTGGTAAGGCGCGTCGGGTCCATGCGGTGGCACAGCTCGTTCAGCGCCCGGTGGTTTTCGAGCAGCTCCTCGTTCACCGCGCTCGCGGCCGTGATCTCGTTGGAAAGGCCCCAGACCGCGACACAGGGGTGGTTATAGCACTGGGTAACGAGTTCGCGCATCTGGTCGAGCGTATTCTGCCGCCCGCCGGACATGTGCATCGTGATATACGGGATCTCCGCCCAGACCACGATGCCGTTCTCGTCGCAGAGACCATAGAATTCCTGCGCGTGCTGATAATGCGCCAGGCGCAGCGTGTTCGCGCCGAGCTCGCGGATGATGGCCATGTCGGCCTTGTGATCTTCGTAAGAGAGGGCGTTGCCTTTGCCCTTGAGGTCCTGGTGGCGGCTCACGCCGCGCAGGGGATAGCTGCGGCCGTTGAGGAAAAAGCCCTTCTCGCTGTCGCAGGCGAACACGCGGCAGCCGAAGCGGGTCGAGACCTCGTCGCCGGAGGCAAGCTTCGCCGTCGCGGTATAGAGATAAGGATCTTCAAGGCCGTCCCAGAGACGGACGTTTTCGATCACGAACTCCGCCGTGCGCTCGACGGTCTTGGTTTCGCCGTTGACCGTAATGTCGACCGTTTTCCCATTGTGCCAGGTCTCCACCGTGACGGTCGCCGTTTTCTTTTCGAGGTCGACAACGGGCGTGACCTTGATGCCCGGCGTGCCGTCGCGAAGGAGTTCAAAGTGCTCCTCCGGCACGGCAATCAGCTTCACGGCCCGGTAGAGCCCGCCGTAGAAGGTGAAGTCCGCCTTCTGGGGGTATACGGTCTGGTTGTCCTCGTTGTTCACGGAGATGGCGAGGGTATTCTTCTCGGCCAGGTGGCCGCTGAGCTCGACACGGAAGGTCGAATAGCCGCCCTCGTGCCGGCAGAGCTTTTCGCCGTTGAGATAGATCTCGGCCGTCATGGCCGCGCCGTTTATCCCGCGGAAAGGGCGCTCGCCCGCGGTCTCCTCCGCCGTCAGCTCCCGGACGTACCAGCACGTGCCGCGGTGATAGTCGTTGCCGCCGTCCTGGCCGTCGACAGCGTTCCAGGTATGAGGCAGCGTGACGGCTTCTCCCTGCGCGGCATAGGCCATGGCGGTATCGACGGGGATGGCGGCTTTTAAAAACCGCCATCCCCCGGTGAGCGTTGTGATCTTACGCATTTTTCGGATCTCCCTTATGCAGTTCTTCCTCAAAGAGCTCGGTCTGAGCCTCAGCCTTCTTGTCGGCGATGCGCTTCTGCACCTCAACCATCTCCGAGCGGCCAAGCTTGCACTTGCGCATGGCCAGCAGCGTGCAGATGAAGCCCAAGACTGCCAGGCCGTAGCGCAGGAACATGGTCATCCAGAACACGCCGGAGGTCGACTCGTCGGTGGGCTGAGGCATGGTGGTCGTGTAGCCGATCAGGGCCACGCAGCCGGTGGCAATGGCGGCGGAGAAGGAGGAGACGATCTTGTCGACCAGGCTGTAGGTGCCGGAGACGACGGCGGGGATATACTTGCCGCTGCGGTCGAGCTCATAGTCGATGAGGTCGGCCATAAAGCCGGTGTTGGCCGTGGTGACGCCCATCGCGAAGCCGTTCACCGCGAAGGTCAGCACGATGAAGAGGATCTTGAAGATCAGCGAGTTGGAGATCGCGGTGGTGCCCACGGTGAAGCGGGTCACGATGAAGAAGGCGATCATGGCGATGTTGGCATAGATGCTGTAGCGGGTCCAGGCCACAATGGACTCCTTGTTGCCGTGCTTGCCGGCGTAACGGGCGCCCAGAATGGCGAAGATGATGGAAGGGAACATGCCGATCATGCTCAGCGTTGTGGCAAGGCCCATGTTGCCGATGAGGATGCCGTTGAGCATGGTGCTCACGATGGAAGCGGAGGAGGCCTGCTGGGCGATCTTGTCGGAGGAGGCGGAGATGATGTAGCTCTGGAGCGGCTTGTTGTTCTTTAGCACATCCCACATATCCTTGAATTTCAGCCGCTCCCGCTTGCCGATGCCCTTGAAGTTTTCGGGCTTGTCATAGGCGGAGATGCCGATGCACACCAGGACGACGCCAACGAAGGAGATGCCGACGCACACCCAGGTCACCGTATTCAGAAACGCCTGGTTAAAGCTGCCGCCGAAGGCGGGCATGAGCTTGGTGTAGACCACGATGTTCAGCGCCATCGGGGTGATATAGTTGAGCGCCGTCTGCCATACGCCGACGGTGGGGCGCTGCTTCGGGTCGTTGGTCAGCAGGGCGGGCAGCGTCTGCGCGGTCATGTTCACGATGGTGTAGCCGATGACATACAGCATGTAGCAGGCCAGGAACACCGGGATGCCGTGGCCTTTGCTCGAGCAGAAGTTGAACATCAGCAGGACGCCCGCACTCTGGATCGCCCAGCCCAGCAGCATCAGCGGGCGGACCTTGCCGAAGGGGGTGTTCACCCGGTCATACAGGAAGGCGAGCAGCGGGTCGGTGATGGCGTCGAAGATGCGCGTGAAGGTCAGCAGGCCGCCGACCACCAGGGTCGCGATGCCGTAGCCGATGCTGGCGGAGTAGCTGGCCAGACCGATCAGGAAGTACATGGCCATGCCGTTGAAGGCGTTGAAGGCCACGAGAATGATCTGCCACAGTTTTGCACGGCGATACTGCACGCCGTCGATCTCGCTCTGGGTAAGTTTTTCCTTTGCCATAGGGCGTTCCTCTTTTCTTAAAATCATTACGGTTTTCCCGTTGATCTTATCTTACCGAAAAGCTAGCCGAGCGTAAATCCAAAAATTGCGGAAAAATTACAAAAATTCAGGAAGTTTCTTGCGTTCGTCCCCTGCCGCTGCTATACTGGGAACAGCAAGGTTTTTCGGGAGGCGATGCGTTGTGGATCTGCGGGAATGGCAAAGCTCAATGACAAAAGGCGAGCAGGACCTGCTTCTGCTCGAAAGTCTGATCGCAAGCAACGAAAAATTCTATGTCTGGTGCTATGACCCCGACGGCGGCTTTATCGCCACCTCCTGCCCGGCGGCGGAGCGCGACGTGCTCGACCGCGCCTTCCGCATCCTCGGCGGAGCGGACAAGCTTGTCGCCTACGCCTCGGACAGCGGCAACACCCGCCCGCAGATCATCGGCTCGTCGATCGGCATGCAGTGGGCGCTGAGCTATGAATCCGACCGGAACCGGAAGCTGATCTTCGTCATCGGCCCGGTCTTTTATGCCGAGCCGCTCGAGCGGCATCTGCGCGTCGGGCTCCGCTCCTATACCCACAGCCGCGAGAACGCCGCCTGGGCCACGGAGCTGATCCGGCTGCTGCCGCAGCTGCCCGTCATGTCATATGCGATCTTCACGCGCTATGTCATGATGGTCCACAACACGCTCACCGGCCAGCAGCTCGGTCTCGACGCACTCGTGTCCGGCGAGACTGAAAATACGGCGCAGCTCTCCGAGTCCGCGCTGCAGCGGGACCGGGACAGGGTTTATCTCTCCGAGCGTGCGATGCTGCAGATGGTGCGCAACGGGGATATCAATTATTACGGCGTCCTCCAGGGCAGCATCCGTCTCAGCCCCGGCGTCCCGATCCGGGGGCAGGACCCGCTGCGCCAGATGAAGACCAGCATCGTCGTCTTCACCACGCTCGTCAGCCGCGCAGCCATGGAGGGCGGGCTCTCGCCCGAGCTCGCCTATGCGCTTGGCGATTCGTATATCCAGTCCGCCGAGGACTGCCGCGATTCCGGCGAGCTCTCGGCGCTGGCGCACGCGATGTATCACGATTTCATCTACCGTGTCCACCACCTGCGCACCAACCCTGACTATTCCCACGCGATCCAGAAATGCTGCGACTATATTGAGCTGAGCCTCGATCGGAAGATCCGAACGGCAGATCTCGCCGCACTGGTCGGCTATACCGAGTATTATCTGACGGAGAAGTTTAAAAAAGAGACCGGCCAGTCCGTCAGCAGTTACATCCGCTATGCCAAGGTCGAGCGCGCGAAGGTGCTGCTCGAATCGACGGATCTCTCGATCCGCGACATCGCCGAGCGGCTCGCCTTCAACACCGTCAACTATTTCATCCAGTGCTTCCGCGACACGACGGGCTATACGCCCGCACAGTACCGCAGACGCTTTCGTAAGGAATAATTTCCCCCCGCTCTGCAAAAAAGGAAAGGCCGTCCGTTGGAAGGCCTTTCCTTTTTTCGGAGACGGTATTCTCAAAAAAAACATATTGACACCGTGTCAGAATGCTGCTGCACTATATTCTGACAGTGTGTCAAAATAGTTTTTGTAAGGAAGTGCGATATGAAAAAGAACACCGGAGCGCAGCTTGCGCTGTATCCCTCCCCCGTCGTCGTGGTCGGCGCAATGGTCGACGGCAAGCCGAACTGGACGCTGGTCGCCCACGCGGGCGTCATGGCGCACAGCCATCTGATGCTCTCAATGGTAAAAGCCCACTATACCAACAAGGGCATCCGGGAAAACAAGGTCGTTTCGGTCAACGTGGTGGACGCCTCGTGGCTGAAGGAGGCCGACCGCATGGGCTGCCTGAGCGGCAACAAAGCGGACAAATCCGAGGCCTTTGCCTGGACGCCCGGAGAACTTGGGGCGCCGATGATCGACAAGGCCAAAGTTACGATGGAGTGCGAAGTGGAAGACATCTATGACCTCAAGGGCTTTGACAACTTCATCTGCCGTATCTGCGGCACCTATGTCGACGAGGACGTCCTCACCGACAAGGACAAGATCGACTATCGCCGCTTCAAGCCCGCGCTCTTCCAGTTTCCGACCTATGAGTATCTCGAGACGGGCGATGTTCTGGGCGGCTGCATGAAGATGAACTGAGCTTTTCCATCGGAAAAACCCGGAGAGAAAGAAGGGACAGATATGCCGAAGGGATCAGTCGAACTGACAAATGCGCGGCGGGAGGAGATCCTCGCCGCCTGTCGGAAGCTCTATGAGACCATGAGCTTCAAGGAAATCACCCTTAAAGAGATCGGCCAGCAGACTTCCTTTACCCGCACGTCGATCTACAATTATTTTGAGACCAAGGAAGAGATCTTCCTAGCGCTGTTTCAGCGGGAGTATGAGCTTTTTGCCGCCGATCTCGACGCGCTTTGCGAGCGAGAGGAGACGCTGGGGCTCGACGAGCTGTCCTCTGAGCTTGCTCATGTGCTGGAGCGGAGGCCGCTGATGCTCAAGCTTTTGAGCATGAACCTCTATGACATGGAGGAAAACTCCCGCATGGAGCGGCTGGTGGAATTCAAGGCGGCCTACGGCGAATCGAAGGACGCGCTCGACCGCTGTCTGCGGCGCTTCTGCCCTGCGCTCGATGCGAGCGGCAGGCAGCGCTTCCTTTATGCCTTCCTGCCCTTTGTATACGGGCTCTACCCCTATACCGTTGTGACGGAAAAGCAGCGGGAGGCCATGCGCGACGCCGGGATCGACTATGTCTATATGAGCACTTATGAAATGGCCCGTGACTTTATCCGGACGATGCTGGGAGGGTTATCATGATCACCGTCAATCTTTATTACACCGGGAAAGGCGGCGCGGCCCGCGCCTTCGCGGCGGAAATGACAAGCAGCGGCACGGCCGCGGCGATTCGCGCCGAGGACGGCAATCTGCGCTATGAATACTTCTTTCCGATGGACGACCCCGAGACCGTACTGCTGATCGACCAGTGGCGCGACCAGGCGGCCATCGATGCGCACCACGCCTCGCCCATGATGGCACAGATCGCGGCGCTGCGCGAGAAGTACGATCTTCACATGAAGGTCGAACGCTTTGTATCCGACGATCCGGCTCTGTCTGAGGCAGACCGCCGCTTTATTCGAAACTGAAGGAGGAAACGATCATGACCAAGAAGATCACCCAGACGGCCGGGCGGGCACAGCTCGGCGAGTTTTCCCCGATGTTCGCCCATCTCAACGACGACGTGCTCTTCGGCGAGGTCTGGAACGCCGAGGCCCTTGACGTCAAGACCAAGTGCATCATCACCGTGGTGTCGCTGATGGCGTCCGGCATCACGGACTCGTCGCTCGGCTACCATCTGCAGAACGCGAAGAACAACGGCGTGACGAAGGAAGAGATCGCTGCGATCATCACCCACGCCACGATGTATGTCGGCTGGCCGAAGGGCTGGGCCGTCTTCCGTCAGGCCAAGGAGATCTGGAACGAGGAAAGCCCCGCCGCAAGCGAAAAGGACGCCTATCAGAACACGATCTTCTTCCCCATCGGGGAGGAGAACCCGTATGGGCAGTTCTTTGTGGGGCAAAGCTATCTCGCCTCCGTCTCCACCGCGCAGATCCCGGTATTCAACGTGACCTTCGAGCCCGGCTGCCGCAACAACTGGCACATCCACCACGCCTCGTCCGGCGGCGGGCAGATGCTGATCTGCGTGGGCGGCCGCGGCTGGTATCAGGAATGGGGCAAAGCGCCCGCCCGGATGACGCCCGGCACGGTCGTCAACATCCCGGCCAACGTCAAGCACTGGCACGGCGCGGCTGCGGACAGCTGGTTCTCCCACCTGGCCATTGAGGTAGGCGGCGAGAACTGCTCGAACGAATGGCTCGAGGCCGTCTCCGATGAAGATTACAACAAGCTTTAAACAAAACAGGAAGGAGAAAACAATATGAACAAACTGGTTGCTTACTTTTCCGCGAACGGCAGCACCGCAAAGCTCGCCAAAACGCTCGCCGCGGCCGCCGACGCCGCGCTCTTCGAGATTCGTCCCGCCGTTCCCTATGAGCGGCGCGATCTGAACTGGATGGACAAGAAATCCCGCAGCACTGTGGAAATGCAGGACCCGAGCTGCCGTCCGGCGCTCTCAGGCGACGCCGCGCCAGTCGCGAAAGCCGACGTGATCTTCCTCGGCTTCCCGATCTGGTGGTACCGCGAGCCGAGTATCATCGACAGCTTTCTCGACGCCAACGATTTCACCGGCAAGACGGTCGTCCCCTTCTTCACCTCCGGCGGCAGCGATCTCGGCGAAGGCCAAGGGCGCATCGAAGGACTGGCGAAGGGCGCGCGTGTCCTCGCCGGCCGGCGCTTTGGAGCCCGCGCCTCCGAGAGCGAGCTGCAGAGCTGGATCTCCTCGCTGCACCTCGAGTAAAGGAGACCGCGCGATGAAAAAGCTGATCTCTCTTCTTCTGCTCGCCCTTGCGCTCACTTTCGCGGGCTGCGGCGCCCCGGCGCAGACGCCGGCCGAGCCCGCCCCCGCCGCGGCCGAAGAGCCGGCCGCCGAAAGCGTCGAAGCCGTTCCCGCGCAGGAGCCGGAAGCTGTCCCGGGAACCGAGACGGAAGCGCAGGCTGCAGAAGAAACGCCCGAAAGCACGACCCTGGTCGTCTATTTCTCCGCCACCGGCACTACGCGTTCCGTCGCGGAGCGGATCGCCGCGCTCACCGGAGCAGCACTCTGTGAGATCGTTCCTGCCGAGCCCTACACGGCCGAGGATCTGAACTACGGCGACCACTCGACGCGCGCGACCGTCGAGCAGAACGACCCCGCCGCCCGCCCGGTGATTGCAAACGAGATCTCTATCGACGGCTGCACGACGCTCTATCTCGGCTATCCCATCTGGTGGGGCGATTCTCCCCGCATCCTCTCCACCTTTGTCGAGAGCCACGATTTCACCGGCATCACCGTGATCCCGTTCTGCACCTCCGGCAGCAGCGGCCCCGGCCGCACCGGCGAAGCGCTCGGCGAGCTGGCCGGAATGGGCACGTTCCTCGCCTCCACGCGCCTCAGCCGCGGCATGTCCAACGCCGAGCTGCAGGACTGGATCAACAGCATAGGCTGAGCATTTTTACCATTTTTCTCAACTGCAAACGACCCGGGCATCACCAGTGCGCGATGCCCGGGCTTTTTGATGAAAGGATTGCACTTTTCCCCCCGGAATAGTATGATAAAGCAGAGAAAAGGCCAAAATTCCGTCAGGAAGGAGAGCTGTGGGATGCACATTGAGTTTCTCAACGGGCCGGAGCACCCGGCGGAGATCGAAGAGCTTTTCCGGGAATACACGGATATGCTTGTCGCCGGAGATCCCGTCTTCGCCTCCTATCTCGAGCTGCAGAGCTTTGACGAAGAGCTGCGGCATCTTGAGGGGAAATACGCCCCGCCGGAGGGCTGCTTGTATCTGCTGCGCGTCGACGGGCAGAACGCGGGCTGCGGCGGGATGAAGCGGCTTGACGAGAGCCGCTGCGAGCTCAAGCGCATGTACATCCGCCCGTCCTTCCGCCGGATGGGGCTGGGGCGCGAACTGGCGCTGCGCATCATCGAGGACGCGCGCGAGGCGGGCTATCGGAAAATGCTGCTCGACACGCTCCCCTTCCTGCAGGCGGCAAAGGCGCTGTACCGCTCTCTCGGCTTTTATGAGATCGAGCGCTACAACGACAGCCCGATGGGGGGCGCGAGTTATCTCTGTCTCGATCTCCGCGACGGAAAAGAGGCGCAAAAAGGCGCGGAATATTGACGGCTCTGTATTCATATGCTATAATTTGCTTTAATTTGTTCAACGAAGGAGATGGATATCCACATTATGGATGATGGCAGTCGATTGCCATGGTTGATCGCAATCGTTTTGTTATTCTGCGCCATGTATTTTGCCGTTACCGAAACGGCCATGGCTTCGGTTTCGCGCGTCAGGATCAAGACGGCGGCGGAGCGCGGCGACGCGCGGGCGAAGAACGCCCTGTATCTGCTGGACCATTTTGACCGCGCGATCACCACGATATTGATCGGTACGAACATCGTACATATCGCCGTCGCCGCGATCGTGACCGTCGCGGTCACCAGACGATGGGGATTGAACGCTGTTTCGCTCAGCACGATCGTCACGACGATCGTCGTGTTCTTCGCCGGCGAAATGCTGCCGAAGAGTCTGGGCAAGAAGTATAATGAAAAGCTGCTGCTGGGCTGTGCGGGAACGATGCGCGTGCTGATGAAGCTCTTTGCGCCGCTCTCGGCGCTGCTCACGGCGATCGGCAACGGCGCGGCGAAGCTCTCGAAGGGCGACCCGGAGATCTCCGTCACCGAGGATGAGCTGTATGACATCATCGAGGACATGACCGAGGAGGGCACGCTCGATTCCGAGCAGGGAGATCTGATCTCCTCCGCGCTCCAGTTCGGCGACGTCACGGTCGAAAGCATCCTCACGCCGCGCGTCGACCTCGCGGCGATCGATCTCGGCGACGACCTTGAGACGATCCTGACCACCGTACGCGGTCAGAACCACAGCCGTCTGCCCGCCTATGAGGGCACGATCGACAACATCGTCGGCGTGCTGCAGATCCGCAAATTCATCAAGGCCTATCTGCACCTGGGCGCCAACACCGACGTCCGCCCGCTGCTGGACGAGCCCTTCTTTATCCACCAGAGCACCAACATCGACGAGCTGCTGCCCATCATGGCGAAGGGCAAGAAGAACATCGCCATCGTCACGGACAACTACGGCGGCACCGTCGGCATCGTCACGATCGAGGACATCCTCGAGGAGCTTGTCGGCGAGATCTGGGACGAGGACGACGTTGTGGAAGAGCCGATCGTCGATCTTCCCGACGGCGCGCTGCGCGTCGACGCGGAGGAGACCGTCAGCGACGTGTTCGAGCATCTTGGCTTTGAAGACCCCGAGGAGAACGAGGAGCTTGTGAACACGCAGATGGGCGAATGGGCCTATGAGCAGTTCACGGCGATCCCCCGCGTCGGGGAGAGCTTTTCCTATCACGATCTCACGGTCACCGTCGATGAGATGGAGCACAACCGCATCCTGAAGCTGAAGGTCGCGCTTCTTCCCGCGCAGGAGGAAGGAGGCGAGGCGAAATGACGACGGCTTTTGTCATTCTCGGCATCCTCGTATGCCTCGCGCTCTCGGCTTTCTGCTCGTCGGCGGAGATGTCCTATTCCTCCTGCAACGTCGTGCGGCTTGAAAATCTGCGCGACGGCGGCTCGGCGCGCGCCGCGGCTGCGGTGAAAATCACCGAGAAATTTGATGACGCGCTCAGCGCGATCCTGATCGGCAACAACCTTGCCAACATCGCGGCGTCCTCCCTTTCGTCGGTGCTCGTCATCCTTCTGATGGGAAGCGACAAATACGCCTGGGCCGCCACCGTGATCCTGACACTGCTTGTCATCGTCTTCGGCGAGACGATCCCGAAGATCACCGCGAAAAAGGCGGCGAACACGCTCGCGCTGCGCTATGCCTATGCCGTGCGCGGCATGACGGTCGTGCTCAAGCCGCTCATCTGGCTTGTCGTGGGGCTGACGCATCTGCTCACCGGCGGCAAGGCTCCCGAGGAGGAGATCGACGGCGAAGAGGCCGTTGAAGAGCTCCAGTCCATCATTGAGACTGCCGAGGACGAGGAGGTCCTCGACGAGGATCAGTCCGAGCTGCTGCAGGCCGCGATCGACTTTTCCGAGATCTCTGCCATGGAGGTCATGACCGCCCGTGTCGACGTATACGCCATCGATATTGAGGACGACTGGGACGAGATCGTCGCCGCCGTCGAATCCTCGCCCTTCTCCCGTCTGCCGGTCTATGAGGGCAGCGTGGACAACATCATCGGCGTTCTGTATCTCAACCACTTCCTCAAGGCGCTTACCGAAAAGGGCGAGCGCACCGAGATCCGCAAGCTGCTGATGCAGCCCTGCTACGTCTACAAGACGATGAAGCTGCCCGCGGTGCTGAATCTGCTGCGCAAGGCCAAGCAGCATCTCGCCGTCGTCACCGACGAATACGGCGGGACGCTCGGCGTCGTTTCGATGGAGGACGTGCTCGAGCAGATCGTCGGCGACATCTGGGACGATACCGACGTCATCGAGCAGGAGGTCGTCGAGCGCGCCGAGGGCGAATATGAGCTTGACGGCGACATGAACATCTATGACTTCCTCGAGCTGGTCGGCATTTCCGAGGAGAACTTCGAGGCCGAGAGCGCCACGCTTGGCGGCTGGACGGTCGAACAGTTCGGCGGCTTCCCCCAGGTCGGCGACAGCTTCCGCTATGAAAACTTTACGGTCACCGTGCTGGCCATGGACGCGCGGCGCGTGGAAAAGCTGCTCGTCAAGGTCGATCCGGAGCCCGTGGAGGAGAAATAGGCCGTATCCCCGGAACAGGCAAAAACAGCATTCTGCCCGCTTCCCAAACGGAAGCGGGCAGTTTTTTCCCTTTTCCCGGATTTGGCAGAAAAAGCCTCTTGACTATTGCCGGGAGCTGTGCTATTATATTCAAGCTGAATTGAATATCGCGGGGTAGAGCAGCTGGTAGCTCGTCGGGCTCATAACCCGGAGGTCGTTGGTTCAAATCCTTCCCCCGCAACCACATCGGTACACAGGCTATGATACAATAGCCTGTGTACTTTTTTGCGTTTCTACCCGGGAAAACCCTTGATACAAGGGCAAAGCGAGACAGGTGGGTGCAAACATGCGTCCGTCTGTCCCGCTTTTTTGTTTTTTGAGTTTTTAGTCTCGGGCCGGGTGATCCGAAAGCTATTCCGGGCGTCCAGCCGCCGTGGTCAAGAGGGCTGTGCCGCCCGCGCAGTTCCGCGCCTGGAGACCGGGCGCAGCTCGCGGAGGAGCACGACAGGGGCGGCCGGCAGCCCCTCCTCTTTTTCATGATTATTTTATACTTTACAGTTGCCGAATTTCCCGATATCTGTTAAAATTTCTCTCAGAGCATTTTCTGCGCTCCCGCGGGAGGCGCAAGACACAGAACAAGGGGGAAACTATGGAACAGAAAATCAGCGGCAGAAAGCCTAGCTACGGCTTTCTCGACAGACTCATGTACGGCGTCGGAGAGATCTTCGGCGGCGGATGCTTCGTCATCATCAACTCTTTCTTCATCGTCTTCCTGACCGACGCGCTCGGCATGAACGCGGCGCTCGCCGGCACGATCCCCATGATCGGCAAGATCTGGGACGCCATCACCGACCCCATCATGGGCAACGTGTGCGAGAGGACCCGCTCGAAATACGGCGCCAAGCGCTTCTACATCCTCGTGGGCAGCATCGCCTCGGCCATCACCTTCGTGACCATGTGGATCAACATCCACTCCTCCTCGGTCGTCACGAACTATGTCTTCTATGTGGTGATGTACTGCCTGTTCAACACGGGCTTCACGGTGCTGAGCGTGCCGTATAACGGCCTGCTTCCGGACATGATGGACGACTACGCCATGCGCGCCAAGTTCTCCAACATGCGCATGATCTTCTCGACGCTCGGCGCCGCCGTCTGCGGTCTTGTCCCGGGCATGATCATCAAGCAGACCAACGATCCTTCGCAGTACATGAAGTGCATGCTCCTCTTCGGCATTCTCTTCTTCGTCTGCTCGATCACCGTGTTCTTCGGCACCTGGGAAAAGCAGAAGGAGCCCGTCAAGACCACGCTTGTGGAGAGCTTCACCCAGGCGGCCAGCGTGTTCAGAAGCCGCTCGTTCCTGATCTTCCTGGGGCTCTACCTCTTCGGTCAGGGCGGCATGGACTTCATTTCCGGCATGGCGGTCTACTATGTCCAGCACGCGCTCGGCGCCTATCCCAGCTACTACATCCCGATCCTTGCGGTCCTGATGGTGGCCCAGCTCATCGGCATGCTCATCTTCGGGCCGGTCATGAGCAAAACCTCCAAGAAGCTTGCGATCGTCATCGCCGCTCCGCTGCGCCTTGTCGGCGTTCTGGGGCTGCTGGCCTTCTCGCATCACGGCGCGCCGCTCATCCCGATCCTTGCTCTCGCTGCGCTGATCGGTCTCGGCAACGCCGGCTCCCTCACGGGTATCTTCGCCATTATGGCCGACATGACCGATATCGACGAGCTGATCACCTCGATCCGCAGACCGGGCATCGTCTCCAGTATGGCCACCTTTATCCGCAAGATCGCCTCGGGTCTTTCGGTCGCGATCATCGGCTTCATGCTCACGGCTGTCCACTATGACGAGGCGCTCGCCAACGCGGGTCTCGAGCAGGCCGCCGCGACCCAGCACGGCATCGGCGTGTGCTATGTCCTGGCTCCCGCCATCATGTCGGCGCTGCTGCTCATCTGCGCGTGGATCTTCCCTGTGACCGACAAGGAGTTCAAGCTGGTCCAGAAGGACATTGCCAGACGCAAGGGCACGGACGAGAGCGTCGCCACGGAGGAGGAAAAGGCCGCGCTGCAGAAGGTGACGGGCTTTGCCTATGATCAGCTCTGGAACGCGAAAAACGCCACGATGAAACGCTGATCCTCTGAATTAACAACACAAAAAGCAGAGAGGTTTTCCCTCTCTGCTTTTTTGTGTCTGCGGGTTGGGTGGTTTGTCAGAACACTCAGTTCTGTCCCACACGCTCCACAACATTTATTATAATGATCATCGGAAAGTGAAATCAATCGATCATTCGATTGATTTTGCTGCCAAACGACAGGTTTGGCAGCGAATGATTCACAGAATCATTCGCCCGATGTTCATTGCAATGAATATACGGCAAAACAGCCATGCTGTTTTGCTGCGCCGCAAAGTGGCGAGGCGAAAAACCTTTTTGTTTTTTGCCATCATGTAATCATTATAGAACCTAAAAAAGAGCGCTTTCGATTGCTCGAAAGCGCTCTTTTTTTAATTGGTTTTGCTTTTCAAGCCCTCAGGCGGTCACATGACGATGGCGTCCTTGGGGCAGACACCGGCGCAGGTGCCGCAGGCGACGCAGGAGTCCTCGTCGAGTGTCCAGGTCTTGGCCACACGGTCGACCGTCAGCGCCCCGGCGGGGCACTTCTTGGCGCAGAGCGTGCAGTAGACGCACTTGGCGGGATCCTGGACGGGCTTGCCGTCGTCGCGCGGCTGGATGGGCGCGGCGGGCGTCTCCGCCTTCGGCTCTTCCGCCTTGGGGGCGGGATCGGCCTTGGGTGCCTCTGCCTTGGGTGCCTCGGCTTTCGGCGCTTCCACAGCGACCGGCTCGTCACCGGGCATCAGGATGGCCTTCTTCGGGCAGACCGTGGCGCAGGTGCCGCAGGCGACGCAGGAATCCTCGTCGAGCGTCCAAGTCTTGGCCGCCCGGTCGACCGTCAGCGCCCCGGCGGGGCACTTCTTGGCGCAGAGCGTGCAGTAGACGCACTTGGACGGGACCTGAACAGGCTTGCCGTCGTCACGCGGCTTGATGACGCCGGATGCAGGCGCGGCCTCCGCCTTGGGGGCGGCTGCGGGCGCGGCAGGCTTGGGTGCGGGCTTCTTCGGCGCGGCCTTGAAGAAGGTGCCGGAGACGATCAGGTCCTCTTCCTTCGTCGCGACCATGTGATAGTCCGCCGACAGCTCGATCGCGCCGTGGTTGCAGAAGTCGGCGCAGTGGCTGCAGAAGGTGCAGGAGCCGAGATTGAAGCTGCGGGTGATCTGCGATCCGCCCTCGACGGGGACGGCGACAGACTTGATCGCGCCGCCGGCGCAGACGCGCTCGCACATGCTGCAGTTGATGCACTTGTCGGGGTGGAAGACGATCCGTCCGCGATAGCGCGGTGCGGCCTCGCTGGGCTTAAAGGGGTACATTTCACAGCTTGTCTTGGAGA
>Ga0247611_10003039_pt1 | contig 25652 bp, 21 predicted proteins | sample 177DNAGHGhighgp2_FD_192422 | JGI IMG/M metagenome (GOLD analysis project Ga0247611, IMG submission 192422) | Sheep rumen microbial communities from Palmerston North, Manawatu-Wanganui, New Zealand - 1770 DNA GHGhigh gp2 | ecosystem: Host-associated > Mammals > Digestive system > Stomach > Rumen... | reverse complement strand
ACTTGTTGCAGCTGCTTCAAAGAAAGGCTATACTTACGACATGTTATTGAAAGCCGGTTTAATAACAAAAATGCAAAACGGTCAATTTTTTGAGTATATGTCCGAAAGGCTTGTTTTTCCCATTATGGATGTGCAGGGAAGGGTTGTTGCTTTCGGAGGAAGAACGTTAACGAATCAAAAAACAAAGTATATAAACAGCCCGGAGACTGAAGTATATTCGAAATCCGCAAATTTATACGGTTTGTTTAATACTTTACCGGAATTAAGACAGACAAGAAAAATATTTTTGCTTGAAGGTTATATGGATGTTGTTATGACTCAGCAATACGGAGTAGCGGGAACAGTTGCTTCGTTAGGAACATCTTTTACGCCGCAACAGGCAAAATTAGTTTCAAGATATGCCGATACCGTTGTTTTACTTTTTGATCCGGATGAAGCCGGTAAAACGGCAACACAAAGAGCTTTGGATATTTTTTCCGGAACGGATATTTCGGTTAAAATTGCAACTTTACCGGATGAATTGGATCCGGACGAATACTTATTGAAATACGGAAAAGAAAAATTTGACGGTTTTATAGAAGAAAAATCTCAAAATGCAATAGAATTTGTTTTTGAAAGAATATTTTCAAATACGGATAAAAATTCTCCGCAATCAAAGGCAAAGGCAGTATCAAATATTTTGAGTTTTGTTGCAAAAACCAAAAATATTATAGTTCAAAGAGAATATATAAAATATATAGCTCGTAAATTATCCGTTGAAGAAGAAATTTTATTAAAAGAGTTAAACAAAATTTCTTTCAAAAACAATAAAATATATATAAATAAAACAGAAGATAAAAAAAATAAAGAAACAGATTCTTTGGAAGAGGATATGTTGAAGTTCCTTCTGCAGGAAGGAAACAGAGCTTTTATAAAAAAATTAGATAACAATTTTTTTACGATAAAAAATTGCTCTGATGTTTACGACTTGATTAGTGTCGATAACAATTTGTCCGTTGCCGAAATTTTGTCTAAATTAGACGGAAAACAGGCAGAGTGGTTTTCAAAAATTGCTATGGACAGTTCTTTTGATAATTTGAATGTCGAGGAAACATTTGATACTTTATACAAAGATATTTCTTTGGCAAAATTGGAGAAAGAACGGAAACAGATAGAGAAACAAGTTTTGTTGATGTTGGACGGAAAAATTGAAGCCGACAGCGAAAAAATAGATAGGTATAATAAATTAACGGCTAAAATAAAAGGTTCGGGGAAAAATAAATGACAAAAAAAGTAAAAATAAAAAAAACAATGAAAACAAAAGAGAAAGCAAAAAAAACAATAAAAACAACAAAGCCGATACAGATAACCAAAAAGCAAGATGCTTTTAAAGATTTGCTTAAAGTTTGTAAAGAACAGGGTTATGTTACTTATGACGAAATAAATAAACATATCGACGAAAATGATATGAATTCCGAAAAAATAGATGATTTGTTTATCAAATTGGAAGAAGCCGGTATAAAAATAATAGATAAAAATACCAACAAAAAAAATAAAAATACTCCCGAAACCTCGGACGTAATAGTTAAATACAGTGATGATGATGATGAATTAAACCCGGTTAGAATGTATTTAACGGAAATGGCAAAGGTTCCATTGCTTGAGAGAAAAGTAGAAGTTGAACTTGCAAAAAGAGTTAGAGAAAATGAAAAAAAATTAACACATATAGTTTTGGAATCTCCTTTAATAATTAAAGAAATAAAAAGTTGGGATACACTTATAGAACAAGATGAAATGACACCTAAGGAGCTTATGCCGAGGGGAAGAAAATCTTCCGCTCAACTTAGAAACATGAGAATTAAAGTTAAAGAAACGGTAAAAAGAATAGGACAGCTTGAAAAAAATATAGTAAAAAACAATGAAAAATTAAAATTAAAATCCACTCCCGTAAAAACAAAAGAAAAGTTAAAATTAAAAGAACAGCAATTAAGGGCTGAAATTATTTCTTTGGTTGTTGGTTTAAATTTGAATCAGGATAAAATTAAAAGGCTTATAAATAAAATAAAAATAACAGCCAATAAACTGAATGAAATAACTTTGGAACTTGCAAAACTTGAAAGAAAATATAAAATGCCGCCTTCAAAATTTATTTCGTTATATAAAGATTTTTCTACAGGTAAAATAAAACCTGCAATGTTTAAAAAACAAACCGGTATTTTGCCGGTAAATGCAGCAGATGATGCTTCTTATGCGGGCAGTTTATTAAACAGACAGACAAATATAAAAGAAGGTTTTTCCATAACACCTAAAGAACTTATAGAAACGGATAAAAAAATAAGGGATTTGGAAGAAATTATTCATAGAGATAAAATGAAATTGATAGAGGCAAATTTCAGACTTGTTGTTTCCATAGCTAAAAAACATGTCGGGATGAGCAGTTTGGAACTTGCCGATTTAATACAGGAAGGAAATTTAGGTTTATCAAAAGCTGTTGAAAAATTTGAATGGAAAAGAGGTTTTAAATTTTCGACTTATGCAACATGGTGGATAAGACAGTCGATAAACAGAGCTATTGCTGACCAAGCAAGAACGATAAGAATACCCGTTCACATGAAAGAGCTTATTTCCAAATTAACTAAAGTGAAAAAGAAATTCCAGCAGGATCAGGGAAGGGAACCGAAAACGGAAGAATATGCAAAATATTTAAGAATTTCACAGGATAGGATAAGAAAAATATTAAAAATGATGCAAGAGCCTGTTTCACTTGCAACACCTGTCGGAGAGGAAGAAGATTCAAAACTTGAAGACTTTATAGAGGACCAAAACAGTCCAAATCCTATAGTTAAAACTCATCAATACAGGCTTCAATTGGAACTGGAAAAAGTTTTAAATACGTTAACACCCAGAGAAGCGGAAATTATTAAACTGAGATACGGAATAGGTGTAGGTTATCCCTCTACGCTTGAAGAAGTCGGTAAAAAATTCGGTGTTACAAGAGAAAGAGTAAGACAGATAGAAGCAAAAGCCATAAGAAAATTAAGACATCCTACAAGATGTAAATCTTTAAAAGAATATTTGGATTAATTGAAAAAATAGAAGATTGGAAGCAAATATGAAAAATTTTATTCTATCTTTTTTTGTGTTTTGTTTCTTTATTTTGTCTTTTTGTCCTGTTGTGCATGCGGCAAATGAACCGGTGATAGAAGCGAAAAAAGCAAATGTCGTTGTTAACGGGACAGAATTTAACGGAATAAATATATATACAATTCATGGTATGGATTTTTTTGCCTTAAATGAAATAAAAATAATTTTTTCGGCAAGGCTTAATTGGCAACCCGTAAGCAACAAAGTTTCCATGAATTTTCAAAATAAAACGGTTAATTTTTTTATAAACGATAAGAAAGTTTCTTTCGGTAAAAAAACAAAAAAATTTGAAGCACCGACATTGTTTATCAAAAATGAACTTTATATTCCCGTCGAATTATTTAGTATGCATGAATTTTGTGAAATTTCGGAAAGTGAAATTTCTTTTCAGAAAAAGAATAGTCTTTTAATCGTTAATTCAAAATCCAATATTTCTGCAGTTCGTTATTATACAAGAGAAAACGATACTGAAGTTGTAATAGAACTTGATGAAAAAATGACACATACCGTTAAAAAACAAAAAAACTCCATAATACTTGCTTTTCAAAGAGGTAAAATAAATAAAGACCAAATTTTTGTCGATAACGGAGCAATAAAAGATATTTCTTACGGAACAGTCGGAAGAGAAGCTGTTTTTAAAATAGATTTACTTCAAACACCAAAGTCGGTGAAAGTTCAAAAATTTAAAAGACCTTTAAAAGTTGTTGTGGATATTGTTCATTCAAAACCGGTGGATATGGCAAAACCTTGTGTTGTCGAAATTCCGGATACGATTGTAACTTCTGTTCCCGATATAGCTTTAAGTTCGAAAACGGAAAATAAAATTTCCGATACTCAAAAAATATCTTCCGATACAACATCGGAAACGGCAAAAGACAATGATATTTTACCGCCTGTCATAGATGCAAGAACATTGGATGTTCAATCCGATGTTTATGAAAAACCCGTTGTTGAAGAGGATGATTCCGCCGAACTTGCAAAAGTAAAAACCGTTACCGTAACGGAAGAACAAATAATAGATAATACTTATGAATTGATTGACGATAAAGAGTCTATGAAAGATATTATTCCTTCCGATAAAGATAGGTCAAAAGATGCAAAACTTATTTTGATTGATGCAGGTCATGGTGGGCATGATCCCGGTGCTGTAGGACCTAACGGAACAAAAGAAAAAGATGTCAACCTTGCAATTGCTTTGGCATTAAAAAAATTATTTAACAAAGACAAAAATTTTAAAGTTATTCTCACGAGAGAAGATGATACTTTTATTCCTTTAGCCGGCAGAACAGAAATTGCAAATAAAAATAAAGTTGATTTATTTATTTCCGTTCATAATAATGCAAATTTTAAAAGAGAAATGTCGGGCTTTGAAATTTATTTCTTGTCGGAAACAGCTTCAGACTCTGAGGCTGCTGCAACTGCCGTTTTGGAAAACTCGGTGGTATCATTAGAAGATAAACCGAAGGGACAACAGGCAGTATTGCAAAATATGTTGTGGTCAATGACGGTTAATGAATTTATAAACGAATCTTCCGAGCTTGCAAGTTTTATTTCATGTGAAACTCCCGGAAGATTAAAAACGATAAACAGAGGAATAAAACAGGCAAATTTCTATGTTTTAAGAGGAGCACAAATGCCGGCAGTTTTGGTTGAAGGTGCGTTTATAAGTAATTATACCGAGGAAGCAAAATTGAATACAAAAAGGTTTCAGGCTGCAATAGCGGATTCCATATATGAAGGTGTAAAAAAATATTATGCAAGGAAAAATAAAATAAATCAGTAAATAAATTATAATTTTACTTGACTTTATTTTTATAAAAAAATATAATTCTTAAAGTATGTCTATAAAACAAAGTTTATTTTCTATTATCGTGTTACTCTTTATGACGGTTTTGACGGTTAATGTCAATGCTGAAATCAGGTCTGATTTTAGGCATTCGCCTAACGAACCGGATGCGGAACAATTGGCTGTTTCCGATATTGCTTTGCGTACCGAATTTTTATTTGAAGGTATTTTTAATCGAACTTTGGACGATTGGTACACCGTTCCTAACGGAATGAACTATTATTTCAGAAGAGATTCTAAAGATAAAAATTTAAAAAATCAGGATTGGAAAGACCATTGGGGACAGAGTTTGTTTTTAGGTGTTGCAATGAAACCTACGGATTGGTTTTATGCACAGTTCGGTTTGGATTTTATAGGTGACTATGCTTCAAGATATTATAAAACCGTAAATAATTTTCATAGAATGTTTGATGAGGGAATAATATTTTCTCATTTTTTTTGGGATAGTGCAAAAGCAGTTATTCATAATGATTGGGCAAATTTAGGCTATTACAGAAATCAACCTCATTTTGATTGGCGTTATGAAGGTGATATGTTCAATATTTATCAGGCACACATGGATCCTTATAACGATTTAAGAGTTACGGGTAGACCCGTTCCTGAATGGTGGCAATTAAATATGAAAGGTTCTGCCGGTAATTTTCAATTTATATACGGTCAGGAAGCAGTTGTCGATTATAAACAAGGTTTTTATATGAAGTACGGAAATATTTTTGGCAGTAATGTTAATTTGATGTATGCCGATCATGTTATTCCTTACGGTGATCCCGATGAAAGAATGCGAACTGCAGAAATTTCTACGGATTTTCAGGTTGCCGGAACGACGTTGCAAATCGGCGGTATGTTTAGACCTTTCAGACTTGACAGAACTTATCAATATGTAGATAAAGAAGTTGATGAAGGGCAAGGAACGGCAGGAACAAAATATCTTATAAAAGAAGGCAGAACAACTATAGCTGATGCATTCGGTGGTGCCGCAAAAATATCAATACCCAAATTATTGGGTGCAGATTTAATTACCGCAAAGTATACTTACCAAGGGTTAGTCGCAGGAAACAAACATCAGGCAGATGCGGAAGTTCAACATGCTTTAAATAAAGATTTTACAGGTGCTTTCAGTGTTATGCACAGAAAACCTTTGCTTAGGGCAATGCCTTATGTCAGCAGTGACTACGGTCCGGATTTGATTGAAACAAGGGGGCCTAATTCTCCTTTTTGGGTATGGTGGAGAAATGCGCCTACAGGGTTTGATAACAGGGAAACGGATGAATTTGCTTTGACGTTTACTTATGACCCTACACCGGATACATGGTTTTATTTAATGGAACCTAATGTTATAGAGGAATGGAATCTAAATCCTCAGGAAGATTCTTTGTTTACTTTTGCAACAAAATTAAAACTTACAAGGCATTTAGGCGGAACAGACAGACAAATTTACAGGGATGAAAACGGTGATGTTGTTTGGGAAGCATTTTCAGGTGTTCCCGTAACCGGTGCATTGCCTACCGACGGTTATTTAGGTTCTTGGTATTTCCTTACAAGAATGTTCTTTGATAAGGTTGAAGTTTTATATGATTTTGAAGTCGGTGAAGATGTTGCAACAATGAGTACCCCTTATGCCAAAGCGGAAGTTTTCTTAAAAAAGATAACGGGGTATTTTAAAACAAATTTAAAAGTAAAATATAAACAATATACTTTTGAGGGCGGATATTACAGAGATTGTTGGGGACCTGAAAATTGGCACAAGGATTTCGGTGCAACTTTTGAAGAACTTTATTTGTTAGGTGTAACAAGAGAGTTTCCTAATTGTCTAATACTTGGAGCCGAATATGTAGGCGGAAGAAAAGATAATTTGGAAATCGTTCAGGCTATAGACGGTAATAAGGCTTCAAGAAGTGAATTGGGGTCTTTTGATGAAGTAAGGGTCTTTGTCAAGTTAATATTTGATTTCGTATTCAAATTCGGTAGCGAAGAAAGAATTGAGAAAGATAATACTCCTCCAGTTGCTATATTATCATTGGCTCCGGATTTGTTTATGCCGTCTCAAGGACAAAAAACAGTTCTTTATCCTAAAGCTTACGACGATGAAGGTATTGCAAGCTGGGAAATCAGAATGGTTGATAAGAATTCCGTAACCGTTATGACATGGAACGGTAAAGGTTATCCTCCCGAGACTATTGACTGGAACGGTAAAGATTTCTATAATAGATATCTCCCTGATGAAACATATTATGCTCAGTTAACTGCTTACGATACGTCTGGTAATATGGCTCAATCCGAAATATGTCCTGTTAGAATAGTTACACCTGAAATTAGAGTTGAAGAAACCGAAAGAGGTCTTAAGATGTCGTTATCTGCTAAAGTTCTATTTGATTTTGATAAATATAATTTGAAAGAAAAGTCTACTAAGATATTGAATGAAGCTGTTAGAATATTGAAAATGTATCCTGACAGACCTATTAAAGTTGAAGGTCACACCGATAATTACGGTAGTAAACAATATAACATAATATTGTCTAAGAGAAGAGCAAATGCTGTTGCTACATACTTAATAGAACACGGCATAGACAAAGGAAGGATTACAACGGAAGGTTTCTGGTTCTCGGTTCCTGTTGCAACAAATGCTACATCGGCAGGTAGAGACCAAAACAGAAGAGTTGAAATAATGATATTAAAGCAGCAAGACGGAGTAACAAAGAAGTCGTATGACTTAATAAATTAAAAAAAATTTGTAGCTTGCTACAAAGAAAAAAAAAGGAGAGAAGAAAATGAAAAAGACAGTAGGTTTGTTGTTGGCAGTAGCTTTGGTTGCTGGCGTTGCAGGTGCATCTTTTGCAGCAAAAGCAGCAGCATCATCTTTTAAACCATTTGCAGTTTATGTTGAAAATGGTTCAAAAGACAACCATTTTGCACCATCAGGTTGGATGGGCGATTATGGTGACATTAAAATGAACTTAGCTTGTGCAGAAACACCAAGAAGCGGTTCTACATGTATCAAAATTACTTATAGTGCAAAAATGTCACAAAATGCAGGTTGGATGGGTATTTTCTGGCAACAACCGGCTAACAACTGGGGAGAAAAGAAAGGTGGCTTCAATTTAACAGGTGCAAAAAAATTGACATTCTGGGCAAGAGGAGCACAAGGCGGAGAAAAAATTGCTGAGTTCAAAATGGGTGGTATCACAGGAGAATATTCTGATACAGATTCCGTAACAATGGGACCTATTGAACTTACAAAAGAATGGAAACAATATACATTAGATTTATCAGGTAAAGATTTGTCTAATATAATCGGTGGTTTCTGTTTTGCAATGTCTAAAGAAGATAATCCTAACGGATGTATTTTCTATATAGATGATATTATTTATGAATAATTTGTAGATAATTTTGGGGCAGTATTTTTTACTGCCCCAAAGAAGTGAAAAAAAATGAAAAGATATATTTTGTTTCTTTTAATTCTTTTTGGTTTTACTTGTGCATATACATCGGACGGTATATGTAAAAGTAAGGCTAAGCTGACTGAAGATGATATTTTGGAAGCAATGAAGTTTCAGCCTTTTTATGTATATGAAGATTTCGGATCAAAAAGAAATCATTTTGTTCCGTCCGGTTGGATTGCCGATGTGGCGGATTTGAAGTTGAATATAGCCTGTAAATCCGTAGATATGGTTAAGGGTAAATACTGTATTCAAGTTGATTATACTCCGAAAGGTCCAAAAAAATGGGCAGGTATTTATTGGCAAAACCCGGCAAATAATTGGGCTACGGTAAAAGCAGGTTTTGATCTTAGAAAAGCAAAGTCTTTAACTTTTTTAGCAAAGGGTAAGTTAGGAAATGAAGTTATAAGTAAAGTTCAAGTTGGTGGTTTAATGGGGCATTTCCCCGATAGTGATAAAGTTTGGATGACAAATATAAAACTTACTACTAAGTGGAAAAAGTATAGAATAGATTTAGAAGACAGTGATTTGTCTTACATATCAACGGGTTTTTATGTAGGTGTTTCAAAAGTAGATAATCCTGATGGCGCTACATTTTATTTGGATGAAATAAGGTATGAATAAAATTATAAAATTAACATTATTATTTATTGTCACAATTGTTTTGGTATCTTGCGAAAGATTTCCTTTTACCGATGTGGCTGGGTTACATCCAAGGGTAAAAAAATGGCCGGCTGTTTTTTATGTTTATGATGATGAAATAAAAACAAAAGGTGCTTTTGCCCCTGTTATATGGGATTATTCAAGGTTTTTACAAAATCCTAAAGACAAAGATGTTTTAAACTTTAAATGTACCGAAGGTGCTATGGGGGCATATTGTATAAAAATGTCTTGGAACGATAATGAACCTTATGCTTTTGCAGGCTGGGGGTTATCCGTTACGGAATATGAAGGTGGTCATACCGATATGACGGATAGCGGTTATAATTGTTTGGAGTTTTATGCAAAAGGTTATTTGACCGAAGGTTGCCTTTTTGAAATAGCGGTTCCTTCCGGTGGTGGAGTGAACGATTCAAAGGTGATAACAAAGGCTGATTTATCTTCAGGTTGGACTAAATTTGAAATTCCGTTAACAGCAAAAACAACTAATTATTGGAATGCGATGTATTATTATATAAGTGTTAATATGTATAGAGAAAATGATTCAGTTCAAACAGGCGGCGGAACTGTTTATATAGATAACATAAGGTATTGTAAAAAATAATTATGAAAAAACTTTTTGTATTAATTACCGTATTTTCAGTTTTGTTTAATGTGTCAATTGCAGATGCTTGTACTTTTAAAGTAGATTGTACTCACTATAATGCATTAAATGCTGCAGTTCGTTCTGCATTAATGCCGGGTTGGGGACAAGGTTGGAATGAACAAAAAACTAAAGGTTGGATTGTTTTCGGCATATTTGCATGTTCTGTTACAGGTTGTATTTTGTTTAACAGGGAAGCCGAAAAAAATTATAGTGACTATGAAGAAATAGGTGCAAGAAACAGTTCAAAATACAATGATTATAAAGATAATTTGAATATTTCAAGAATATTGGGCGGTGTCGCTTTAGCAACATGGATATATGCTGTTGTTGATGCTTATTTTGTAGGGAAATCAAGAGAAGATATGTATGTTAGGAATCATTTTGATGTTCAACTTTGTTCCAATGATGGCTTTATGGTAAAATATAAAACTAAATTTTCAATATAGGAGTTTTTTTTGAAGAAACTTTTTTTTATATCATCTTTGTTTTTAATGGCTGTGTTATTTGTTTCTTGTGAACAAAAAGATAAGCTTACGGCAAATTCAATGATTTTAAAAATAGATGCACCAGGATATTCTTATGCTGATTCTACATTAACTATGTCCGCAAATTCTACAATTTCGGTAAGAGCTGTTATAAAAGATATACGCGGAAAAGATATAAATAAATCTGTTATTTGGTCAATAGCAGATTCCTCGTTAGCTTCTTTTAGCAGCACAAAATCAAAAGAAACTGAACTTACGTCTAACGGAACATCAGGGTCAACCGATATTACTCTCACATGTGAGGGAATGCAGGTTACGGCAACTTTAAAAATATCTTAAAATTAATATAAAAAATTTATTTTATAAATTTGGTTTAAGTTATAGCGAGTTTATAAGATGAGTATATAAAGCATTCGTTTCATCTTATCAGCTGAAATTTGTAAAGCAAATTTTATCATGAAAAAACTTTTTTTTATTTTATTATCCGTTTGTTTTGTAACAGGAAACCTTCCTGCTGAAATTGTTTCAAAAATTTACAGAGAAAGATTCTCTCCCGACGATTTAAATACCAATTATTATAAACTTCAAATGAAAACCGCGAGTTTCTTTGATAGGCAAACATCTGCGGTTACGGGTTTAATAGAAAGTTTTAGAAATTCTTCAAATTATACTTATGATTTATTTACACAATCTTTTATTCCGGGTAAAAACGGTTTTTTAGATACACAGTCTTTTATTTATGACGGTGCAGTATCTTCCATTGCTTATTTGCTCGCCGGTCAATATTCAAAAGCATATAAAATTTTAAAAATTTACAGCAGAGAATTTTATTTTCTCAAATCCGATAGAGAAGGTTTATGTAATACTTACAGAAGCGATTTAATACGAACAAAAAACGGTTTAACAAACGGTATAGACGGGGATAGAAGGCATTTGGGACCTAATATGTGGGTAGCAATTGCTGCTTTGCAATATACCGCCGTTACCGGTAATTTGGAGTTTTTGGAATTTGCAATAGATATTTTAAAATGGGCTGAAAAAATAAATCATTTTAAATTTCAAAACGGGCAGCTTGGTGCGGCAAGTATGGGTTACGGCTGGATGCCGCCGGATTGGTCAACGGTTTATTCTACGGAAAATGTTCTCGATCATTATGCGGCTTTAAATTTGGCAAGAGATATTTTCTTGTATTCGAATAAAACCGAAGTAAAAGAGTATTTTAATAAAGCAAACTATTCCATAAAAGATATTGAAAAAGAATTGGAAAATATAGAAAGGTGGCTTAAGGATTTAATTTATGACAATAATAAAAAAAGTTTTAATATGGGTTATAGTGACAATAAAATAGATACTACTGATGCTTTAGATACTGTTTCGTGGGCAATAGCAGCTATTACACCGGAACATTTGGAAACAATAGGAGTAAATCCGTTTAATTTGGCAGCTTTTGCAAAAAACGAATTTTTAGTCGAAGATAAAATAAAAAGTGAAAATTTTACAGGGTATGACTTTACAAATGAACAGGGAAGACATAGAAATTATAGAATGATTTGGTTTGAAGGAACTTGTTTTCATATAGTAGCAATACAGCTTCTTGCAGATTATGCACAAAAAATAGGTAAATGGCAACTTGCTCAGCAATATAGAGAACATTCCAAATTTTTATTAAAACAGGTTGATAAAGCGGCTAAAACAATCGGTTTGGATGGTGCATTGCCATATACTTCAAAAAATCCCAAAGAAAAAGAAAGGCTTTTGGCATTTAAAAAAGATTGGGAAATTCCGAGGGGAAAAAACGGTAGTTGGGTTGCAGCAACTTCATCTACCGCTTGGTATCTTATAGCTTCTTCCGCATTTAATCCGTTACATTTTGACAGAATAAATGTAAAATATTCTCTATTCCAACAAAATAAAAAATAAATTTTCCGTAAACTGTTGTTTTATTCTGTTTGCTGCTTTTTTCTTGACTTAAAAACATTAAAAGTATATAATTAACTTTATATATATAACTTGGGGGAAGGCTAACTATGGCAAGCATAGTATTGAAAAATGTTTGTAAAAATTATGGCAATGTTAAAATAGTAAAAAATTTTAATCTGGAAATACCGGATAAAGAATTTTGTATTTTGGTAGGTCCTTCAGGTTGCGGTAAAACAACTACATTAAGAATGGTTGCAGGTCTTGAAGATATTTCTTCCGGTGATATATATATAGACGGTATAAGAGTAAACGATATCCCTCCAAAAAACAGAGATATAGCAATGGTTTTTCAAAATTATGCATTATATCCTCACATGACTGTATATGAAAATATGGCCTTTGCTTTAAAATTAAAAGGTTATAATAAAAAAGATATTGAAGTAAGAGTAAAAGAAGCTGCAGAAATTTTGGGTATATCACATCTTTTAGACAGGAAGCCAAAACAGTTAAGCGGCGGTCAAAGGCAAAGAGTTGCCGTCGGAAGAGCAATAGTCAGAAAACCTAAAGTGTTTTTATTTGATGAGCCACTTTCAAACCTTGATGCAAAATTAAGGGTTCAAATGAGGGCGGAATTAAAAAAACTTCATGAAAGGCTACAAAGCACAATGATATATGTTACCCATGACCAAACAGAAGCTATGACTATGGGTGATAAAATTTGTGTAATGAAAGACGGTATTATTCAACAGGTCGCAGGTCCGTTGGACCTTTATAACCAACCTGCAAATAAGTTTGTTGCCGGCTTTATCGGTACACCTCCTATGAATTTTTTTGATGTTGATGTCGCCGAAAAAAATAATGAAATCTTTTTAAAAGAAGGTTCTTTTGATATAAAGCTTCCTGCTTTTATGAAAGAAAAAATGGTTCCTTATATTAATAAAAAAGTATTTGTCGGTGTTCGTCCCGAAGATATTTTTGATAAACTTTTTACAAACTTAAATCATAATGATATGGCAACATTTAATGCAACCGTTGAAATAGTAGAACCGTTGGGCAGTGAAATTTATTTACATTTCAGCACCGGTAAAAACAGTATGGTTGCAAAGGTTAACTCAAGCAATAAAGCAAAGCCCAATCAACTTATAGAGTTTGTTTTGGATTTGAAAAAAGTTCATTTGTTTGAAGAAGAATCCGGCAAAACGATAATATAGAATATTTTCTGGTTTAAAAATAATAAAAAAAGTACTGTTAAAAGCAGTGCTTTTTTTGCTTTTTCAACCCAAAAATGATATATTTTAAAAATATGAATTTAACAAAATTTTAAGGAAAAAAATAAAATGCAAGAAAAACAAATTTCACAAGAGCAGGAAACATCAACAACAGCAATAGATAATCTTATTGCACAAAGAAAAGAAAAAGCCGATAAAATGAAAGCTGCAGGTATAAACCCTTATCCTGCAAAAGTTGATGTTAAAGATAAAATATCACAGGTAAGAAAAAATTTTGAACAATTAAAAAACGAAGAAGTTTCCGATATTAAAGTTTCTGTTGCAGGCAGAATGATGTCAAGAAGGGATATGGGAAAAGCTTCGTTTATAGATATTGCCGACGGAACAGGAAGAATTCAGGTTTATGTTCGTAAAGACCAAGTCGGTGATGACAGTTTTAAACTTTTTAAAGAAATGTCGGATTTATCCGATTTCGTTTTAATTGAAGGAACTCCTTTTAGAACAAGAACGGGGGAATTAAGTTTAAAAGCCGAAAAATTTCAAATTATCTGTAAAGCATTTCGTCCGTTACCGGAAAAATGGCACGGTTTAAAAGATACCGAAACAAGATACAGACAAAGATATTTGGACTTAATTGCAAACCAAGATGTTAAAGAAGTTTTTATAAAAAGGTCTAAAATAATTTCCACATTAAGAAAAACTTTGCAGGATATGAATTTTGTTGAGGTGGAAACACCTATTTTACAAACACTTGCCGGCGGAGCCAATGCTAAACCTTTTACCACACACCATAATGCTTTGGATATTGATTTATTTATGAGAATAGCACCGGAATTATTTTTAAAAAGATTGGTTGTCGGCGGTATGGAAAGAGTTTTTGAAATAGGAAGAAATTTCAGAAACGAAGGCATTGACAGAAACCATAATCCTGAATTTACAATGATGGAATTATATCAGGCTTATGCCGACTATAACGATATGATGGATTTAACCGAAACAATTATAAAAAATTGTGCCGCTGCAATAGGTTCAAAAATAAATTTGAATTTTAAAAGATTAAAAATGTTTGATTTAATAAAAGAATATACCGGGCTTGATTTACTTCCTCATTTGGAAACCGGTAAACTTTTTGATATGGTTAAACATTTGAATTTGGATTTGCCTAAAAATGCAACGGATCAAAAAATTTTAGACCAAATTCTTGATGAAAAAGTAATTCCTAATTTAAAAGATCCTACATTTATTATTGATTATCCGGCAATATATTCTCCGCTTACAAAAATAAAATTTGAACAACCTGAAATTGCCGAAAGGTTTGAACTTTATATAAACGGTATGGAAATTTGTAATGCTTATTCCGAGTTAAACGACCCTTACTTACAAAAAATAAGGTTTAAACAACAAATGGAAGCAAAAGTCAAAGGTGACGAAGAAGCACAACCTTACGACGAAGATTTTATAACTGCTTTGGAGCAGGGCTTGCCTCCTACCGGCGGTTTGGGTATAGGAATTGACAGGCTTGTTATGATTCTTACCGAAGTTGAATCAATTAGGGAAGTTATATTTTTCCCTGCAATGAAACCGGAATGTTAAAATCAGTAGAATTTTTTATTGCCTGCCGTTACATTAAAGCAAGAAAGAAGGGTTTTTTTGCTTTTTTAACCACACTTATTGCAATAGGGGGAACTACACTCGGTGTTTGTGCTTTGGTAATAACACTGTCTGTTTTAAGCGGTTTTCAGCAGGATATAAGGGCAAAAATTTTAGGTGTTCAACCGCATATTTATATCAATAAAATAAACGGAACTCCTTTTGACGAATATAATGAAGTAATAGAAGAAATTTCAAAATCATCTTTTATCACGGCTTCATCACCTTACATTTACGGGCAGGGAATAATCAAAAAATATAAATCAACGGCAAGCGGAACAGGTGCCGTTGTTAAAGGTATTGACTATAAAAAAGAAAATGCAATGCTTAATTTGTCAGATAAATTGTCGGAATTCTCGCTTATGGAAGATAATAATATTTCATCCGACGGTATTATTTTAGGCAGTGAACTTGCAAAACTTATAGGTGTTCAAACAGGAGATGACATTGTAATAATTTTCCCGAGTCAAATTTCATCCGTTCCAAAAATGAAAAAATTAAAAGTTGAAGCCGTATTTCATTCGGGAATGTATGAATATGATACTACTCTTGTTTATGTTGATTTAAAAACGGCAGATGATATGTACGGCTTTTCCGGCGGTGTAAGCGGTATTGCCGTGATGACTGAAAATTTTGAAAAAGTTCAAGGTTTTGCAAAACAACTTCAGCAAGAATTGGATTATCCTTACAGAGTCAGATCTTGGATAGATATGAATAAAAATTTGTTTTCCGCTTTAAAACTTGAAAAAATAATGATGTTTATTATTTTGGCACTTATAATAATTGTTGCAAGTTTTAACATAATTTCAAACATACTTTTGTTAAGTGTGGAAAAAACTAAAGAAATAGGCATACTTGCCGCATGCGGTTTTTCAAGACTTTCAATATCAAAAATATTTTTTTATGAAGGAATTATAGTCGGGACAATAGGTACAATTTTAGGGCTTACACTCGGTATAACAATAAGTTATGTTTTAAAGAATTTTGAAATATTCGATTTGCCGCAAGGTGTTTATTATATAGATAAATTACCGGTAGTGTTATTGCCGCAAGACATTATTTCCGTGTGTGTTTGTGCTTTTGTAATAACGATTATATCGGGTTTATATCCCGCTTATCAGGTTTCAAAATTAAAACCTGTCGAAGCATTGAGGTATTAAAAATAATTGAATATTTTTAATATTCGATAAGTTGATAATCTCTTGAGCCGATGCCTAACTCTTCGGCATATTTTAATTGAATAGTATAGTCTATTTCCGGGTAAAGATTTTTAAAAAAGTCTTTACCCGTAATTTTATTAACCATATCAATGCTTGCTTGGTCGACGGCTACCGGGTCTGCTCCTGCCATTATACCTATATCATCAATTAATACTTTATCTTTTCTTGTATTGCAGTCACAAAACTTTGTTATATGATTTAAAAAACTTATACTGAAACTTTTTTTATTTTGTAAAACTCCGAATACAACTTCAACTATTTTTTCTTGAACATTTTTTAAACTGTCATTCCATGCAAGTTCAAAAACTTTTTTCGGACAACTTAAAACACATTCTCCGCAACCTATACATTTTGTTTTATCAAAAGTAATTTTTTTATTTTTTAATTCCAATGCTTTCGGCGGGCACCATTTTATACAACTTCCGCAGCCGATACATTTATCCGTATCAATGTCGGGATTTGTGTTATGGTGCATTGCATATTTTCCGGCTTTACTTCCGCAGCCCATACCTATGTTTTTTAATGCTCCTCCAAAACCTGCAATTTCATGACCTTTAAAATGGTTTAAAAATATAAAAGAATCGGAATAAAAAATATCTCTTGCAACAGAAACCGTTTTAAAATGTTTTTTGTTTATTTCTATTTCTGCAGCGGCATTGCCTCTTAATCCGTCGGAAATTATTACAGGACATCCGCAATTTTCAATATTAAAACCATGTTTGTTTGCAAGTAATAAATGGTGGTAAGCATCAGACCTTTTACCGACATAAATAGTGCTGGCATCCGTCAAAAAAGGAAAAGCGGTCTTTTCTTTTGCTATATCGGCCAAAATTTTTGTATATTCAGGTTTTACATAACCTTCATTACCATCCTCACCGAAATGCATTTTTATTGCCAAAAATTGACGGGCTTTCACATGGTCAAAAGCTCTTGCTTTTTTTACAAAGTCATAGAATTCGTTTCTTCTTTCCCAAGGTAGGAAAAAAACTTTTCCTGCCATATCAGTAACTCCGTTTATTATATTTTCTTAATTGTTTTAAAGTAATTTCCATATCTTTTGGAAGTTGTGCTTCAAAAACTGAAAAATCTTTTTTACCCGGAAGAACTAATTTTATTTTTGACAAATGCAGGGGAATTCTTGTAAGTAAAGGCTTTTCTTTATTTAGTCCTTTGTATCTTTTTTTTAGGTTTGATAATAATAACGGTTCTGCGGTTGCATAAATTTCATCTATGGCAAGCGGGTTACCTATTGCAAAAAAATGTGTTCTTATTTGTTTAGGTCTTGTAGTTAAAGGAACGGCTTCCACAAAAGCATAATTTTTAAATTGTTCCATAAGTTTATATCTTGTTATTGCTTTTATACCTTTCTCACTTAAGACAGTGGTATTGTTTTTTATAAGTAACGGTTTGTTTATTTCACCCTGTTCCTCATACATTACACCGTTTACTATAATATTATAAATTCTTTCAATACTTTCTTTTTTAAATTGATCACAAATAAATTTATGAGTTTCTTTGTTTTTTACAAAAAAAACAATTCCCGTCGCATTTTTGTCTAAATAAAATATAGGAATAATATTTTTAAATTGTTTTTTTATTTCCGAAAATAAAGAATATTCCGTTTCAATATTTGATATCGTATAAATATTTGCCGGTTTATTAACCACCAAAATATTATCATCTTCAAAAATAGTTTCAAAATTTTTATTCATAAATTTATTGTTTCATTCTTTATAGTATTGGTTATTATTATATAAATATGGCGTATCTAAATCAAATTTTGTATCATATTAAGAGTTTTAAATTTTTTATATATTATTGTAGAATAAAATGTTGAATACTAAAAAATTTTTATTTTTTTTAGTTATAGTTATTGCATTTGTGGTATTTTTTCACAGGTTGGGTGAAGCTCCTTTAAGCGGAGACGGAATAGGTTACGGACAAATTGCAAAAGAAATGACTATAACAGGTGATTATTTAACACCGTATCATGACGGTGTTCCCGTATTTTATACAAGCAAACCGCCGTTAATTTATTGGATGATGGTTGTAAGCGGTAAAATTTTCGGCTTTAATAATTTTTCGGCAAAACTACCATCGGCAGTTTTAGCATTTTTATCAATAATTGTAATGTTTTTGTTTGTTCAAAAATATTACAATTATGTAACTGCTTTTTTTACATCAATAATTTTAATTTTCACTCAACAATATCTGCATCACGGAAGGAGTTGTATTCCCGACGGACCTTTTGCAACTTTTTTTATTTTGGCCGTTATTTCTTTTTGGATAGCTGCAAATGAAAAAAAATTTATTTGCTATTATCTAATGTCGCTTTTTATAGGGCTTGCAATTATGACAAAACAAACATCAGGTTTGTTGATATATTTTGTCATTTTCGGATATTTATTATTATCAAAAGATAAGATCGCACTAAAAAATATTCATTTTTATCTTTCGTTTGTTTTGGTTTCGATAATAGTTTTACCTTGGCATATTGCAATGTATCAAAATTTCGGAATGGAATTTGTTCAAGAATATTTTTGTTCAACTGTTAATAATATTCAAGGTTGGGGTAACGGCAGTCCGGGAAAAATAAATTATGATATTTCGGTAAATAAATATAAACTTTTTTCAGAATGGTATGTATATTTTCAGTTATTAATAAATAATTATCAGCCATGGTTAATTTTACTTGTTTACGGTTTATATAAGAAATTAAAAAATATTAAAATAATAATACGGGATAATTTAAAAAAAGATATTTTTGTTTTATGTTGGATTTTAATTCCGTTTATTCTTTTTCAAATAGCAAGCAAAAAAAACGGTAATTATTTAAATCCGTTATATCCTGCATTTGCTTTGGTTTGTGCGGAAGTTTTAAGTTCTTTTTCACAAAAAACAATTAAAACAATTATAAAGATATTTATTGTTGTTTCAATGAGTGTATCAACACTTTTTATATGTTTTCCTATAGTATCTAAAACAATAGATGCACAAAAATTAACGGATCCTGTAAGATTGATTCCAACTGTAAATACTATTGATAAAAACGAAAAAATAATAATAAGGCAAGATGATTGGTTTGTTTTTTCTTCAATGTTTTTATTTTATGGCGACAGAGGAAATGTTACATTAAATAATGATGAATTTGAAAATAAAATATCCGACGAACAAAAATATTATTTTGCATCGTATAAAGATGATTTGATGATGAAACTTTTAAATAAATATCAAAATAAAATAAAAATATTGGCAGAAACAAAAAAAACAATATTATTTACAAATAAAAATGATTAATAAAATAAAAGATTTTATTATTAAAAAAACAGATAATTCTTATTTTCAATTTATAAAATATTTTTTTGCAAGCGGTATAGCATTGTTTGCGGATATATCAATTCTTTTTATATTTACCGAATATTTTAAAGTGTATTATATTTTATCTGCGACAATATCTTTTTTGGCAGGAATAGCAATTACTTATATTTTCAGTAAATTATATATTTTTACAAAAACTAAAATAAGTAATAAAATAAACGAATTTACAATATTCCTTATAATAGGCATTATAGGTTTAATATTAAATAATATTTTTCTTTATATCTTTACCGAATATTTCGGTATATACTATATGTTATCTAAAATTTTTGTTATAATAGTTACATATTTATGGAATTATTTTGCAAGAAAAAAATTTATTTTTAGTTAAAAAAGAGGAAAAAATGGCAAAGACGGCAATAATAATAGGTGCAGGACCGGCAGGGCTTACGGCTGCGTATGAATTGCTTACAAAAACGGATATTAAACCTGTTATTTTTGAAACCACCGATGATATAGGCGGAATATCAAAAACATTTAATTATAAAGAAAACAGAATGGATATGGGCGGACACAGATTTTTTTCAAAATCCGATACCGTTATGAAATGGTGGACCGATTTAATGCCTATACAAACTGTTCCTTCAAGCGACGATATTTTACTTAACAGGAAACTCGAACTGCCTGAAAGCAACAACGAAATTAATCCGAATCAAATCGACAATGTAATGCTTGTCAGAAACAGACTTTCAAGAATATATTTTCTAAAGACTTTTTTTGATTATCCGGTATCTTTATCTTTTTCAACCGTAAAAAATTTAGGTGTTTTAAGAATAATAAAAATAGGGTTCAGTTATATTTTCAGTTTATTGTTTAAAAGAAAAGAAAATAATCTTGAAGATTTTATGATAAACAGATTCGGTAAAGAATTATATTTAACTTTTTTTAAAGATTATACTCATAAAGTTTGGGGTGTATTACCTAAAGATATTCCTGCGGATTGGGGCACACAAAGAATAAAAGGAATATCTGTAATTAAAGTGATTCAACAAGCATTTAAGAAAATTTTTGTTTCCGAAAAAGATTTAAAACAAAAAGAAATTGAAACGAGTTTAATTGAAAAATTTTATTATCCTAAATTCGGTCCGGGACATTTTTGGCGGGTAGTTGCAAAAAAAATTGAAGAATTTGGCGGTAAAATAGAATTAAATAAAACAATAATAAAATTTGAAACGGAAAACAATAATGTAAAAGCCGTTATTGATAAAGACGGTAATAAGTATGAAGCGGATTTTATTTTTTCATCAATGCCCGTAAAGGATTTGATAAACGGATTTGACAATAAAGATGAAGATGTTAAAAGAGTATCAAACGGTTTAGGTTACAGAAGTTTTATAACGGTGGGGCTTCTTGTAAAAGATATGATAATAAAAAATAATACTAAATTGAAAACTTATAAAAACAGAGTTCCCGACGATTGGATATATATACAGGAAAGAGAAGTAAAATTAGGCAGGTTACAGGTATTTAATAATTGGAGTCCTTATTTGGTTAAAGATTATGAAAATACCGTTTGGTTGGGGCTTGAATATTTTTGTGATGAAAACGATGATATGTGGAATATGAAAGATGAGGATTTTATAAATTTTGCAAAAAAAGAATTAGCACAAATACAAATAATAAAAGAAGAAGATGTTTTAGACGGATGTATTGTTAGGGTCCCTAAAGCGTATCCGGGATATTTCGGGACATATAAAGAATTTGATGTAATTAAAAATTTTGTAAATAAATATGAAAATTTATTTTTGGTCGGAAGAAACGGTATGCATAAATATAATAACATGGACCATTCAATGCTTACCGCAATAACCGCTGTTTCAAATATAATAAAAGGTATTAAAACAAAAGATAATATTTGGTCGGTAAATACCGAGCAGGAATATCATGAACAAAAAAATTAATAAAAAGAGAGGTTTAATAAAATAAAATCATGAAAAAAAATATCAGAGCATCTTCAAAACTTCCGATTTTAGTTACGGGTGTTGCAGGTTTTATTGCAAATAAAACGGCAGAATTTTTATTGAAAGCCAATAAAGAAGTCATCGGAATTGATAACATCAATGATTATTATGATGTTCGAATAAAAAAGTACAGATTAAATCAATTAAAACAATTGAAACAATATAAAAATTTTAAATTTTATAAAGCAGATATTGAAGATAAAAAAACTATGGAAAAAATATTTGCAAAACATAAGTTTTCCTCGGTAATAAATTTGGCGGCCCGTGCCGGTGTTCGTTACAGTATGGAAAATCCTTTTGTATATGTCACGACAAATACGTTGGGAACCTTAAATTTACTTGATTTATGCAGACAATATAAAATAAATAAATTTGTTTTAGCTTCAACATCATCTTTATATGCAGGGCAAAAAATGCCTTTTACGGAAACTTTAGCCGTAAATACGCCGATTTCTCCTTATGCCGCTTCTAAAAAAGGTGCGGAAGCAATGTGTTATTCGTATCATCATTTGTATGGAACAGATGTAAGCATAGTAAGGTATTTTACCGTCTATGGTCCTGCGGGCAGACCGGATATGAGCATAATAAGATTTATTAAATGGATAGACGAAGGAACCCCTATCGAATTGTTCGGTGACGGTTCTCAAAGCAGAGATTTTACTTATGTTGACGATATTGCAAAAGGAACAATAAAAGCATTAAAAAAAGTAGGCTTTGAAGTTATTAATTTGGGCGGCGGAAATAATCCTATTTCATTAAACACCGTTATAAATATGATAGAAAAATATTTGGGTAGAAAAGCAAAAATAAATAAAAAACCGTTTCATAAAGCTGATATCGTTTCAACATGGGCAGATATAAGAAAAGCAAAAAAAATATTAAATTGGGAACCGACTATTTCTTTGGAAAAGGGAATAAAAAATACTGTTGATTGGTATTTGGAAAATAAAAGCTGGTTTAAAAAAGTAAAACTTTAATCTAAAAAAAACAATAAATAAAATTTTATATAACGGAAACCGATGATTCTCCGGCTAAGTAACCTGTAGAAAATGCTTCCTGCAGGTTAAAACCTCCGGTCGGAGCATCAAGGTCAAGAATTTCACCGCAGAAATATAAATTATCAACTATTTTTGATTTCATTGTTTTTTGTTCTATTTCATTAAGGCAAATTCCGCCTTTAGTTATTATTGCTTCGTTTATACTTCTTGTAGATGTAACCGAAAATTTCATATCGGTTAAAGCGGTTAAATAATTTAACCGTTCTTCTTTATTTACCGACGAACATTTTTTTGTTAAATTTGTTTTTGTATATTTCATAAAAACATCTGTCATTTGAACAGGTAACAATTCTTTTAACATGTTTTTAACCGTAAGACTGCCGAATTTGTTTAATTCTCTTATTAACCTTTTGTCCAATATCTCTTTTGTTAAAGCCGGTTTTAAATTTAGCGATATAACAATTTCCTTTTTTTCGGCTAAAAGTTTATAAATTAAAGAACTTATATTTAAAATAATCGGCCCTGTTGCTCCAAAAACAGTCCATTCCATATCACCGAAAATTTTTGTTTCTTCCTTGTTGTTTGCAAATACTGTTACTTCTATGTTTTTTAATTTTAAACCGTTAAGCTGTTTCAAATAAGGAGAATTTATTACTATTGGAACAAGTGCAGGTGTCGGTGGAATAATTGTATGTCCGAATTGTTTTGCAAATTTGTATCCGTCCCCGGTTGAACCGGTGTTAGGATAGGACATACCTCCTGTAGCTAAAATATAATTTTGTGCATGAAAAACCTCATCGTTTTCTAATATAATTTCTTTTATTCTGTTTGAAATTTTTATCATTGTTTTAACGGATGATGAAGTTTTTATTTTAACGTTATTGTCTTTTGCAAATTTTATTAAAGCATTTACGACGGAATTAGCATCATCGCAACACGGAAAATACCTGCCGCCGCGTTCAAGCTTTGTTTCTACTCCGTACTGTTCAAGCAGTAAAAGAATATCGGAACTGAAAAATTTATTAAAAGCACTATATAAAAACGGACCGTTATTACCGAATTTCGCTATAAAATCTCTTAACGGTGCACAGTTTGTTATATTACACCTGCCCTTGCCGGTTATGGAAAGTTTTATTGCCGGTCTTGATTTTTTTTCAAACAGGCAGACGGATTTTCCCGTTTTAGCTGCAGTTGCTGCGGCAATTAAACCTGATGCTCCCGCACCTATAACGATAACATCAAAATTATTCATGAGTTTCTTTTATTTTTTTTAACAAACTGTCGATGTTGGAATATAATTGGTTTATGTCGTTTGTATCATTAATAAAAACAGTGTCTGCCATTTTACAGCATAATGCAACTTGCTGTCCGGACCCTGAACTTTGAGCTTCCTTTTTTTCAAGTTCAATAAATTTTTCAAGTGTTTCGGGGTCGCCGGATCTTTTTCTTTTTTGCATTCTTTCAAAACGGATTGCTTGAGGAGCATCCACATTTATAAGAACAAAATCTTTTATTGTTTTCAGCTTTTCAACTTCTTTGGTGTGCCTTATCGATGTAATACAATAGTTTTTACCTTGTTCAAATTTTTTTATTACCGATTTTGCCAAAACATCATTGCCTTGAGTTTGTCTTAAATTTGTTCCGAAGGAAATTAAATTTTCTCTTGTAGGTTCAATATTTGCCTGTTTCATCAATAACCTTATTTCATCCGATAATGAAAAATGTCTGAAATTATATTTTTTTACTATATAATCCGCAACGGTATCTTTTCCGGAGCAATAAGAGCCGGTTAAACCTAATATCATTTATTTTATCCTCCAAATTATTAATGTTTTCGTAATTATATCAAATTTGATTTTCTTTTATAAATTTTTTAGTATTATTTTTTGTAAATATTTTGTATAATCTATAATATTTACATAAATTTATTTTATATAGAAGGCTAAAAATGTTTAATTATTTATTTAAATTATTTTCGAATGATATGGGTATCGATTTGGGGACGGCAGCAGTTTTGGTATGTTTGAAAGACCAAGGTATTGTATTAACCGAACCGTCGGTAGTTGCTATGGATAAAAATACAAAAAATGTTCTTGCCATAGGGACGGAAGCAAAAAAAATGTTAGGTAAGACACCTGCAAATATAGTAGCGGTTCGTCCGTTAAGAAACGGAGTTATTGCCGATTTTGCGGCTACCGAAAAAATGCTGCGTTACTTTATAAAGAAAACAAGTAAATCAAAGAAATTTTTATTACATCCCAGAATTGTAGTCGGTATTCCGTCAGGTATTACCGAAGTTGAAAGAAGGGCTGTCAGGGAATCCGCGGAACAAGCCGGTGCAAGAGAAGTTTATTTAATAGAAGAGCCTATGGCGGCTGCAATAGGTGCAGGTATACCGATACAGGAACCGGAAGGTTCGATGATTGTGGATATCGGCGGCGGAACAACCGATGTCGCTGTTATTTCTTTGGGCGGTATGGTTGTGTCAAAAGCAATTGCCGTTGCAGGTGATAAAATGGATGATGCAATTGTTCAATATTTTAGAAGAAAATACAATTTGCTTGTAGGTGATAATACTGCAGAGTCCGTTAAAATAGAAATAGGTTCTGTTTTTCCGATAGCAACAGAGTTAAGCATGGAAGTTAAAGGAAGGGATCAGGTTACAGGGCTTCCAAAAACAATAACGGTTACATCGGAAGAAATTCGTTCCGCATTATCGGAACCGGTTAAATCGATTGTTGAAGTAATTAAAGATACATTGGAAGAAACACCTGCAGAACTTTCCGCAGACCTTGTTGACAGGGGGATTGTATTGGCCGGCGGAGGTGCTTTGCTTAGAGGTTTTCCGGAACTGTTGGCACAGGAAACGGAACTTCCGATAAATATTGCCGACGATCCTTTAACATGTGTCGTTAGAGGAACAGGAATATATTTAGCCGAGTTGGATAATATTAAAAATAACCAAAAAAGAAATATCGTTTAATAATCCCTAATTATGACAAACAAAACCAATAAAAGTGATAATTTTGTTTTTATATTGCTTATTTTATTTTCACTGATACTTATTTTATTTAGACTTACACCGACGGTAAATATGCT